>Ga0172373_10000927_pt1 | contig 47992 bp, 58 predicted proteins | sample Lak10m_2_FD_114546 | JGI IMG/M metagenome (GOLD analysis project Ga0172373, IMG submission 114546) | Freshwater microbial communities from Kabuno Bay, South-Kivu, Congo - kab_092012_10m | ecosystem: Environmental > Aquatic > Freshwater > Lake | place: Democratic Republic of the Congo... | reverse complement strand
GCTAATGCTGCCCGCTCCCTCTTGGGTAAATCTCCCCGCTTATCCCACATCACTCCTGATGCCTTCCTCGATATCCCTCATCTCAATTTTACTGGCCCCTTCTAATCTCTCTTATCTCTCTCCTATTCCCACTCCCTCCCTACAATCATTACCTCTTCTTATAAGTTGTTCTTAACCTCATCTCCCTTCATTTCTACCCATCCTTGCTGAAGAGGAGATTTAGCAATACGCACATCTTTTGTTTCCCATTCGGCATGAGAAAAGGAGGTTAAGGCAATAATCGTTCCAATTAATAAGGGAACAATCATAAGAAGGAAAAATTTATAAGATTTAGTTGTTTTTTGTTTGATACATTGGCTCTTCATAAAATTTCTCCTTAAAGTTGGGCTCATACGATCTATCCTACCAACGAAGGTTAAAAATTTTGTTAAGGATTCCTTTACAAATGGTTAAGGAACGAGGGACTACCCAAGAGTTTCTCTTGTTCTTAGAGTGTCCGGTGAGGGGATTAGTGCTTTGCAGTGATTAAGAGCTTGTCTCTTACTTTTGCCGAGAGAGAATGTAAGAAGCAGCGGCTTTTAAAAAAGCGGCTCTTTCTTGAAAAAGATAAAGAACATCTGTCGCCTCTTGGGCAATAGCTTCAGCCTTTTTATACAGTAAATCTGGTCCGAGAAGGCTAAAAAACGTAAGTTTAGAGGTGTCCTGGCATATAGGTTTTCCCATGGCCTCTTGGTTTCCACATCCATCCAAAAGATCATCAATCATTTGAAAGGCTTGCCCAAAAAGAAATCCGTAGTCGCGTAAAGCTTTTCTTTCTTGAGGAGAAGCCTGTCCTAAAATGGCTCCAGATTCACTGGCAAAAGCAAATAAGAGTCCTGTTTTAAGACGCTGGAGTTCTCGAAGATCTTCTTCCGTGTGACAAGGTTTTTCTTGAGCCAGATCTCTCATCTGTCCTGCTACTAAACCTTCAGACCCAATGGCTTGTGAAAGACCTTCTATAAGAGCAAGGCGGATATCAGCGGAAGTATCTAGGGAAGAAAGGGTTTGAAAAGCTAGAGGTATAAGGGCATCTCCTACAAGCGTTGCTGTCGCCTCTCCAAATGCTTTGTGGCAACTCGGTTTCCCTCGTCTAAGATCCGCATTGTCCATAGAAGGAAGATCATCATGAACAAGTGAATATGCCTGAATAAATTCAACAGCGGCGGCGGTATGTAATGTTTCTTGAAGAGGGATATCGAAAAGCTGGCAAGACTCCCATACTAAAAATGAGCGAAGACGCTTACCCCCTCCTAATACACTATAGCGCATAGCCTCATGGAGACGAGTTGTAGAAGGAGGAAGGAGTTCCGTTAAAACATCTTCGACCTTGTGAGCCACCGCGTGTAGGTGATGAAGAAAGGAGTTAGACGTCAAGATCTGTAGGTTTCGTTGTAAGGCTACCATCAGGTCCTACCACAATTTGCTCTACGCGAAGACGAGCATCTTTAAGCTTTTTTTCACAGTGAGTTCTCAGGGCGGCTCCTCTTTCATAAGCTTTTATAGCGTCTTCAAGGTTTATTTTCCCTTCTTCAAGGCGACGCACAATAGCTTCGAGTTCGCGTAAGGCATCTTCAAAGCTTATGGCATCAAGAGAGGTCATGAATTCTCCTATAGGTGGGAACAGGGTGTTCTCCTTTGTAATCATAAAAGCCCTGCTTTTTCTTGCGTCCAAGCCATCCGGCTTCAACATATTTAACTAACAAGGGACACGGTTTGTATTTACTGTCGCCACGATTTTTATACAAAACTTCTAAAATAGAAACACAGGTATCAAGGCCAATGAGATCTGCGAGTTCCAAAGGTCCCATGGACTGATTTGTGCCTAAGCGCATTCCCTTGTCAATGGCTTCGATCGTTCCTACTCCTTCAAAAAGAGCATAAACGGCTTCGTTAATCATCGGCATTAAGATACGATTAATGATAAATCCAGGATAATCCTCGGAAACAGCTGTTTCTTTGCCGAGACGTTTGACAACTTCTCCTATGGCATTAAAAGTAGCTGTTGAGGTCTCAATTCCTCGCACAAGTTCGATGAGAGGCATCACCATGACGGGATTCATAAAGTGCATGCCCATAAATTTATCAGGTCGATCTGTAGTGTGGCCAAGAGCTGTGATGGAGAGAGAGGAGGTATTGGACGCAAGAAGACATTGAGGTGAAAGATAAGGAGTTAACTCTGTGAAAAGAGTCTTTTTTGCCTCTCTACTTTCTGTAATGGCCTCAATAATAAGATCACAAGACTTGAACCCTTTTAAAGTTTCAATGCTTTTAAGACAGGAGATAGCTTTTTCCTTGTCTTGGATGAGAAGTTTATTTCGGGCTACTTTTTTTTCCAAGGCGCGATCAATACTTGCGAGACTTTCTTGGAGAGTTTCTTTGGATACATCATATAAAAAGACATCGTAGCCGGCTAAAATGCACGCTTGGGCAATTCCAGTGCCCATTTGACCTGCGCCAATAATACCAATTTTTTCAATCATAATAAGCCTTCAGTATAAGGATGGAGTTAGAGTCATGAATTAGAGGCGACCACCAGAACTGATCTTTAATAGGGTTCATCTCAATGCTTTTTTCTCCATCTTTCATCGGTGCGCTCCTGGAATCCACAAAATATCTCCTGCTTCTTGATGGTTGGCGTAACGAGCAAGCACGAAAAGCAGGTCTGAAAGCCTGTTGAGGTACTGGAGGATGGAGGGATTAAGGGGATCTGCTTCATTCAAGGAGCATATAGTTCTCTCTGCTCTTCTCACGACAGTTCTTGCTTGGTGGAGTGTGGCACTCAAAGGGGTACCACCAGGCAAAACAAAGGATTTAAGAGGGGGTAAGACGGCATTATAGCGGTCTATAGCTTCTTCTAAGAAGATGACTTGAGAAGGCTGAATACGAAGCTCGTTTGCATCATCTTTTTTTCCTGGAATACAGAGGTCAGCACCCATATCAAAGAGGTCATTTTGGATGTGTGCCAAAAGGCGATCGATTTCTTCTTCACTGTGAAGACGTGTTACTCCAATGAAAGAATTAGCCTCGTCCACATCTCCAATGGCAAAAATGCGAAGAGAAGACTTAGAAACGCGCATTTTTGTTCCTAAGGAAGTTTCTCCTTTGTCCCCACCTTTTGTATAAATTCGAGTTAATTGAACCATTCAGTGTACCTTAAAGAAAAGAAGGAGAGAAAAAATAAGAATAGCCAAAGCTTGAAACAAGATACGTAAGCGCATCATTTTGTTACTGCGTAGACTGGCTTTTTCTCCCTCTTTAAGCATATTTAAAAGTCCTAACACCAAAGTGCCTACTGTTGCGACCATAGCACCAACGAGAAGTACTTTAAGGACAGTCGCTAGAGTCATACCTTGTATTTTTGAAAGAGTTGATTGAGGTCTTCAACTGTACATAAACCCAGATGGACGGGGTTTTGAGGTTTAATTTCAATCATACTTCTGTGGGTTTTTGAGCGAATAGCTTGAATTGTAGACTTTGTCGTTCCTAAAAGCTGGATAATATCCCCATCACTAATGGCTGGGATCTCTTTTAAAAGCCAAGCAATGGCATTAGGTTTTTCTTGTCTTAAGGAGACAGGCGTATATTTTGCTCTTTTTTTGATTTTTCCGACCTGGGGTTTTGGGGAAAGACGAAGTCTTGCTCCTCTATCAGCTTGGCAACGTTGGATCTCATCTAGGGTAAGTTCACCCGTTGCAAGGGGGTCATGACCCATCATCCCAACCGCGATTTCCCCATCCGCAATCGCTTGCACCTCTAAGGGATGTAATCCACAAAAGTCACCAATTTGTTCAAAGGTTAATGTTGTATTGTCAATTAACCAGACAGCCGTTGCTTTCGGCATAAGAGGACCGGTCATGTGTTTTCACCTTTCATTAAAATTTATAAATTTAAAGGCATTCAACCATAGGTTAGCCTTCTTCGAAACTAAAATTTTTAAAATTCCTCGTCTCCAAAGCAAATTCCAAGACCTCTTGCCGTTTTTACAAGGGTGCCATGAGGATCTACAGCTTGATATCCTTCAATAGCATCTCGAATAGAAACGTCTACAACGGAGCGGTTTTGCCAAGCAACCATTCGATCAAATTTTTCATTTGCAATAAGATCAACGGCATAAACACCAAAAGCAGAGGCGAGAAGTCTGTCTTGGAAAATAGGTTGTCCTCCTCGTTGAACATGCCCCAAAATTGTAAACCGTGTTTCAGCTCCTGTGAGTTCAGTGATACGATTCGCAAGGTAATGGGAAATTCCTCCGTAGCGGCTTTTTCCAGCTTCATCTGTAATTTTAGACTTTTCTCCCGTCTCAGTTTTTACGGCTTCTGAAACGACAACTAAAGCAAAGTTTCTTCCTCTTTCCTGTAAAAGCTTTATTTTTTGAGCAATCGTTTGCATTTTATAAGGAATCTCAGGTGTGAGGATAATATCGGCTCCTCCCGCAATTCCAGCCGCTAAAGCAATATGTCCTGCGTCTCGTCCCATGACTTCGAGAATCATCACTCTATCATGACTCGCAGCTGTAGGTTGAAGTCGGTCAAGGGCTTCTGTTGCAACATTGACAGCTGTCATAAAACCAATGGAATGTTCGGTATGACTAAGATCGTCATCAATTGTTTTGGGGATTGTTACAAGATTAAGGCCTCCTTGCTGAGCAAGCTGTCTTAAAATGGCTTGGCTCCCGTCTCCTCCGATTCCAATTAAAGCATCGAGTTTTAAAAGATGATACCCTTCGATAAGCTCTTCTGAGATATCTTTAAGTGTGCCATCTGGAAATGGATAGGCAAAAGGATCACCTTTGTTGGTGGTTCCTAAAACAGTTCCTCCTTGTCGTAAAAGAGCTTCGTTACAAAAAGAAAGATCAAGTTTAAGAACATCGACAGGACGGCGCATGAGACCATGAGTGCCTTGGTGGATGCCATAAACTTCCCATCCGTATTTCTGAATAGCGCGTAAGGTAATGGCGCGAATGGCGGCATTTAATCCTGCACAGTCTCCGCCGCTCGTTAATATGCCAATTTTCTTCATTTAATCAACCTCTTTGCTTTATTTAACTTAACACTAATAACTTTATTGCGGATTTTAGCGAAAATTTTTGGTAAGATAATTTCTTAAAAAAGAGTAAACGACTATGGCGCCAATTGAAACTCTAAAGCACAAGTTAATGATGCTCAATGAGGAACATCGAGCGTTGGATGTGGACATTAAATGTCTTATGGAACAACCTCTTTATGATCAATTAGCTGTGCAAAGGTTAAAGAAAAAGAAGCTGCAGATAAAGGACAAAATCTTAGCGCTTAAAATGACATCAGTCCCTGATATTATTGCGTAATGCGAGAGAGTTTAGAAAAGGGCACAAGCGTGAAATCTGGTCATAAAACTAAGAGTTGATTGCTCAATAATTCAGCGCCCTCTTACGCAAACGGCTATTAGCTGGGAGCGTGCTGTTCATCTCGAAAATATGTTTCAAATGAGGGGCCCTTCCTCATCGGACTCTTTTGTGTTAAAAAGTGAAATATGATGATTGAATCTCCTCTCACAGAAATTGCTATTGTTGTTACAGCCGCTCTTGCCTGTGGCATTCTCCTCGAGAAAATTAAGCAACCCGCTATTCTTGGCTATATTATTGCAGGTGTTATTTTAGGTCCTTCTGTTTTCGGGTTTATTGAAAACCGAGAAATGGTTTCTTTCCTGGCAGAGCTGGGTGTCCTTATGCTCCTTTTTGTGGTAGGCATGGAGCTCGATCTACGCTCTTTCGTTAGAATTTGGCCCGTTTCAGTCGGATGTATTCTCCTTCAAGTCGTCGGTGGACTTTGTATTGCCTTTCCTTTGGCTCATCTTTTTCATTGGCCCCTCAATTTAGCTCTCCTTCTCGCCTTTGTTTTTGCGCTGAGCAGTACAGCTGTTGCTGTGAAAATCCTGGATACCATTGGGGAGTTAAAAACGGAGACAGGACGTCTCACCATTGGCGTTTTGATTGCTCAAGATTTGGCAATCGTGCCCATGATTCTTATTGTGAGAAGCCTCCAGCCTCATCATGAAGGTAGCCTTTTCTTCATGTCGGCCAAGATAGGGATAGCCATTGGCCTGTTGGCGGTGCTTGTCTGGTATTTAAGTCGTCGAGAGCGCCTGTCCCTATCCTTCTTAAAAATGGCCGCAGGACACACGGATCTCACGCCTCTTATTGGTTTGACTTTTTGCTTTGGAGCCGCGGCTCTTGCGGGTCTTTCTGGTCTTTCAGCAGCGTATGGGGCCTTTCTTGCGGGCCTTGTCATGGGCAATAGTAACAAGCGTCAAGCCATTATTGAACGCATGACACCTATTTATAGCGTTTTAATGATGATGTTCTTTCTTTCTATTGGCCTTCTTTTGGATCTTCAATTTATTTGGAAAAATCTGGCTATCGTTGTGATGATTTTAATTTTTATTACCCTTGGTAAAACAGCATTGAATATCAGCATCCTTCACCTTTTACGCCAACCCTGGACTGTGTCTTTCATTTCGGGACTTGTGTTAGCCCAATTGGGAGAATTTTCATTTCTTCTCTCAACAGTGGGTCAAGAAGTAGGAGTTGTGGATGCCTATGGGAATCAACTTATTGTGTCTTTGACAGTTCTTTCTTTGATGTTAAGTCCTCTATGGATGACCGCTGCCAAACGGCTACATGATCTTGCGCCCAAGCGAACAGCCACGTTGCCTTACCTTCTGGCTCTTTTATATGGCCAAAAAATTTCTTTGATAAAACGCTTTTATGCATACGTCAAAAAAGGGATGAACAATCGTGCCGACCTTTCAGATTGAATCTACTTTTCAAGGTCTTGTCGGGGGTGTTGATGAAGTCGGTCGTGGACCTTGGGCAGGTCCTGTAGTTGCTGCAGCTGCTGTTTTTTTAGACCCTGCCTCTCTTCCTTCCCCTCTTTTGGAAGATATCCAAGATTCTAAAAAATTATCTAAGGTCAAACGAGAAATGATTTTTAAAGATCTTCTTCGCCTTGAGACATTCCAATGGGGACTTGGGAGTGCGTCTGTGGAAGAAATCGATCGGCTTAACATCCTTAAAGCCACCTTTCTTGCTATGGAAAGAGCGATAAAAAATCTCCCTCAAGTTCCTTCTACACTTCTTATTGATGGCAAACATATTCCTCGTTTTGAAGGCATTCAAACCCATCCTCTTATTGGTGGAGATGGAGTGAGCCTCTCAATCGCAGCCGCCTCTATTATCGCTAAAGTCACCCGAGATAAGACGATGGAGGACCTTGCAAAGGTCCATCCTTTTTATGGGTGGGAAACCAATGCAGGATATGGGACTGCCTATCATCAAAGTGCTCTCAAGAGATATGGAATTACTCCCCACCACCGCAAAAGCTTTGCTCCCATACGGGCGATGGTGGCGTAAAAGGAGAGAAAGGAAAAACCGTTATGTCGACCATTCAAATCGCTCCCTCTCTTCTTTCCGCGGATTTTGCTCGCTTAGGGGAAGAAATTAAGCTTCTCGAACCCTTTGCCGACATGATTCATTTGGATGTTATGGATGGCCATTTTGTCCCTAATCTTACCTTTGGTCCTCCTGTCATTGAAAAATTAAGATCTTGGACTTCTCTTCCCTTTGACGTTCACTTGATGATCAGCCCTATTGATCTTTTATTAGCGGATTTTGCGACAGCTGGTGCTGATATTTTAACTGTCCACCCGGAAGCAGGACCGCATATTTATCGGACTTTACAAAAAATTAAGACTCTTGATTGTAAGGCTGGGATTGCTCTTAACCCTGGCACTCCAGTGGAAGCGCTCAAACCTTTCTTACAACTCGTGGATCTCGTCTTAGTCATGACCGTAAACCCTGGGTTTGGAGGGCAGTCCTTTATTGAAACGCAAGTGCCGAAAATCAAGGAAGTTAGGAAGCTTATTGATGCAAGTAAGCGTGACATTCTTCTCGAAGTAGATGGTGGAATATCTCCAACAACAGCGCCCCTAGTTATTGAAGCAGGCGCCGATATTTTAGTAGCAGGCAGCGCCGTCTTTAAGGGGGGAGCTTCTCATTATGGTAAAAATATTCAAGCATTGAAAGGGATTCATGGCTAAAAATCTCTCTCAGGCAGAACGTCACGAGGCTCTCAAGCAACTTCCGGGTTGGAAAGAGACGGAAGACGGAAAGGCTTTGACTAAAGTCTATACATTTGCCTCATTTTCCCATGCTTTTGCCTTTATGACCCATGTAGCTCTTTATGCAGAAAAAGTGAACCATCACCCAGAGTGGACCAATATTTATAATAAGGTCCATGTCATGTTAACAACCCATACGAGCGGAGGGGTGAGCGCAAAAGACATAGCTCTTGCGCTTGAGATGGAAACTGCTGCTTTTGCTTTTCTTAATCCATGTACGACGGATCAGAGCGATCTAGTTTTCTAAGAAGGGTCGCCCAATCGCGTCCTCCAAAGTCAGGCTCAAAGTTTCGCACGTCTTGGGCTGCTTGTTCACACACGTCCCGAGGGGGAATCACAATCTTTTGACCACTGGCCAAGACTGCACACTGCACTTTACAGGCCCGCTCTAAAAAATACATGTAAAGGAAGGCTTCCTGAACTGTTTCTCCACAGGTTAAGGTCCCATGATTGCGCAGCATCATCGCTTTCTTTGCGCCTAAATCTTTCACCAAATTCTTCCCCTGGCGCTCAGGCTCAAGAGCTAAAGAGTCATATGCATGGTATGCAAGGCGATTGTAAAAATGAAAAGAAAATTGACTCAGGGGAAGAAGACCGCAGTCCATCGCTGACACAGCTACTCCTGCGGTTGTATGCAAATGAAAAATAGCATTCACATCCGGTCGATTTTTGTAAATGTTCCCATGAATCACATACCCAGTTTGATTGTACTGATATTCTTTTCCTTCTAGAATCTCACCCTCCAAAGATACTCTCAGTAAAGAAGAAGCGGTTACCTCTTCAAACAACAATCCAAAAGGATAAATAAAATACGCATTCGATCCCGGCAACCGTGCTGAAAGATGAGTATAGGTCAAATCATCCATCTTCATGTCAGCAAGGATGCGATACGCTGCCGCAAGCTGAGTGCGTACGTGTCTCTCGGTTGCTTGATCTTTAGTGGGAAAAAGGGAAACAACTGCTTTCATAACTTACTCCTCCTCTGTTAAGTCCAATTATTATTATAGGGTGTAGCCCCCATTAAAAGGGAAGACCCCAAAATCCTCCCTTTTCCTGACCCTAACATGACGAAATTTTCAATTCAATTGTTTTGATAAAATTTATATCTTTTTTGATATTCTATGTCCAAAAAGCAGGCTTAGACCGCACATCCACATGCACAAAGTTTGATTTTGGGTAATAGCCTACCCCTCCTGCCTTTAAAGATCGCGCCGCATCTTTGAGGTCCTTAAGGGACGTGTGCTCACATCTTAAATCGATAGCCTTGCCTTGCATGTGAAGGCTTTTTTTCGCAACACCCGTGCTTTTTGCGTGCAACGTTGCGTTGGTAGCGGGTGAGCGATACCCACAGATCACATGATAAGCGTTTTTGTTACCCAGGTTTACATTTAAGCGATGGAGGATATCAAAGAGCCGGGGATCCATGGGATGTTGCTGATGATTACGTCGATCTCGCAAGACGTGGGCGAGGCGCGCCAAGGCTTTTTCATCATAATGGCCTTCTCTCCAATAGATACCTTCAAACGTTTCCTGTGTGTGGATATTAAAAAGGGCTAATTTGCGAGAAGAAAAACGAGGACGAGGAGCTGAAACAAGGGTTGTATTCAAGCATGGCGTTGCTGCCACCGCCATAAAAGAAGAGGCTAAGACTAAAAATTGTCGCCGAGAAAGAGATACTTCTGACATTACATTCCTTATCTTTTCTTGACCCGCTTCCTTTCTAATACAATTCTTAGAAAAGAGCGGCAAGACAAAAAACCTCATTTATATTTCTTACTTTATAAAAATAGGTACTCCCTGTCCAACTTTTCAAGTGTCCATCTCATGTGGGTTGTCTTCTCGCTTCTTTGGAAGAAAAACGCTCAATCTTCTTGACCACATAAACTGGCACGCTTATTTTAAGGCATTATTTTCAATATGGGAGATATTTTTATCATGAAATCATCCTTAATGGCTGGAAAACGCGGCCTTATTATGGGCGTTGCTAACAATCATTCAATTGCGTGGGGTATTGCGCAAACGCTTTTTGATCATGGAGCAGAGCTTGCTTTTACTTTTCAAGGAGAAGCTCTTCAGAAACGTGTGGAGCCATTGGCGGCATCCGTAGGGTCATCTCTGGTTATTCCGTGTGATGTAAGCGTGGAAGGAGGAGTGGAAGAAACATTCCGAACGCTTCAAAAACACTGGGATACGCTTGACTTTGTTATCCATGCCATAGGATTTTCTGATAAGGAAGAACTCAAAGGAAAATACGTCAACACAAGCCGTAAGAATTTTCTAAATTCAATGGATATCTCCTGTTATTCCTTCACAGAGGTGGCACGTCATGCGGCACCCATGATGACCGAAGGGGGAAGCTTGCTAACGCTGACCTATTATGGGGCGGAAAAAGTAATGCCACATTACAATGTAATGGGTCTTGTGAAAGCAGCACTTGAAGCGAGCGTTCGCTATTTAGCTGTTGATTTAGGCGGTGATAACATCCGCGTGAATGCCATCTCTGCAGGTCCTATTAAAACCCTTGCTGCTTCTGGAATTGGGGATTTTCGTTATATCTTGAAGTGGAATCAGTATAATGCCCCGTTGAAGCGCAATACATCTCTTGAAGATGTGGGAAAATCAGCCCTTTATCTTTTAAGTGATCTGGGCAGTGGCGTTACGGGAGAAGTCCTTCATGTGGATTCTGGCTATCATGTAGTGGGAATGAAATCCGTTGATGCCCCTGATATTACCGTCGCAGGAAATGGACAGGAATGATCCGAACTTTTTTTAAGTTTATTTTTCGCACCTTCTTTTGGATCTGTGCCCTTCTAGGATTTATCTTTGTCTCCCTCGGTCTTGTGTTTTATTTTGTAGGATTCAATGTCTTGACTCCTGCTCCAAAGCCTTTAGCACAAGACTCGGTTCTTTCCCTTACCTTACAGGGCTCTTATGTTGAACATACAAGTTCAAAAGGGCTTGATTTGGTGGGAGGGGCCTCTCTTTATGACCTGACACGTGCTATTTATCAGGCTGCTCAAGATCCAAGCATACGAGGAATTCTTGTTCGTTTAGAAGATCCAGACTTGGGTATGGCGCAGTTTCAAGAAGTTCGAGAGGCTCTTTTAGCGTTTCGAAAGACTGGAAAGCCAAGCTGGTGTTATACAGAGTCTTTTGGAGAGGTTTCTTCAGGAACAAACCCTTATTATTTAGCGACCGCTTGTGAGGAAATTTGGGTCCAACCCTTAGCGACAGTTAATTTGACAGGGCTACAAACGGATATTCTTTGTGCAAAAGGGGCTCTTGAAAAGCTAGGAGTTAAACCTGAATTTATTCAGAAAAAAGAGTATAAATCTTTTGTGGAAATGTTTACGCGTGAAAATTGTTCTGAAGCATCTCGTGAAGCCAAGCAAGCAATTCTAGATTCAATCCTTGATCAAATCGTTGACGGAATCGCAAAAGACCGAAAACTTTCTCATGATCAGGTGCGTGACCTCATTAACAAGGGGCCTTACCTTGCCCAGGAGGCCTATGCGGCAAAACTTATTGATCGAATTGATTTTTATCAAAATCTTAAACCCGCCATTCAAGAAAAGTTGGGTCATGCTATTGCTTTTATAGGGGAGAGATCGTACCTCAGCACTCTTTCTCAGCAAGAAAGAGGAAACAAAGTTGCTTTGATCTTTGGGTCGGGTTCAATTCAGCGCGGAAAAACAGGAAGTCTTGGGATAAGTGTAGAAGCTACGTCTAAAGCCTTCCAGGCGGCCATGTTTGATCCTGAAGTTAAAGCTATTGTATATCGTGTTAACTCAGAAGGGGGCTCTCCTATCGCCGCTGAAGCAATTTATAATATGATTCACTATGTCCAAGACTATGCCAAAAAGCCCGTTATTATTTCTATGAGTGATGCGGCAGCTTCGGCGGGGTATTGGATTTCGCTGGCAGGGTCTAAAATTGTTGCTCATCCAGCTACTCTTACAGGATCTATAGGTGTTTTTGGAGGGAAATTCGTCTTAACAGGCCTGTTTGAAAAATTGGGGATTTCTTGGGATCATGTTTCTACCAGTGAAAATGCAAGCATGTGGAGTTTTAATGAGTCTTACACCCCCGACCAATGGTTAAAGCTTAACGCGTGGACCGATCAAGTGTATGATACTTTTACACGGCATGTGGCAAAAGACAGGAACATAGATCCTCTTCAGGTGGAAAAAGTAGCACGTGGGAGAGTGTGGACGGGAGAGCAAGCGATGGCTTTGGGCCTTGTTGATCAGATGGGAGGTTTGCAAACGGCGCTTGCTTTGGCAAAACAAGAAGGAGGTCTTTCTCCTGAAGCCCGTGCCGAGGTTTACCCTCGGTCCTTGACTCTTCTTGAAATGATCCTTTCTTTACTGGAAGATACGGAAGAAGATTTTTTCTCTCAAGTGAACGTCTTTAATTCCTTTTTGGATTCATTCAAACAACTCAAGATGGTTTTGGCCATTCTTTTCTCTTCGCAAGAGATTGTTTATGCCCCTCTAGGAAAGATAAAGTAGGGGAGATGATTATGTCAGATGACTTTGGAGATCCGCTGTATCGCCCAGCCGTAGGAATGATGCTGATCAATGGTAACAACAAAGTTTTTGTGGGACAACGCTGCGATACGAGAAGCCCTGCTTGGCAAATGCCCCAAGGAGGCATTGGACCTCATGAAGATACGGATCAAGCGATGTTGCGTGAGCTTCAAGAGGAAATCGGGACCCGTAAGGTTGAAATTATTGTTAAATCAAAAACATGGTATAAATATGATTTGCCGGAGTCTCTTGCTGGACGTTTATGGAATGGTAGATTTAAAGGCCAACAACAAATTTGGTATGCCTTGCGTTTCCGAGGCCAAGATGAAGATATTAATATTCATACCTACCATCCTGAATTTTGTGCATGGAAATGGGTGGAAAAGGAAGAGCTTTTAGATCTCATTATTCCTTTTAAGCGTGATCTTTATTCCCGTGTTCTTCATGATTTATGGCCTTATGTTTTAGAAGGAAGATCACACTAACAGTTACGCCATTTCCCTTGTATTTTCCCCAGCGTCTATTTTCTTAACTGCTGCAACTAACTCGCGGACGGCCAGGATTGAACGATCAAACATGGCTCGTTCTTCTTTATTTAAGTCAAGTTCTATGACGCGTTCTACGCCACCAGCCCCTAAAACAATGGGAACACCTACGTAAAGGTTGCTAACACCATATTCTCCTTGTAACCATGCGGCGCAGGGAAAGATTCTTTTTTTATCATGTAAGTAGGATTCAGCCATGGCAATAGCTGAAGATGCAGGAGAATAAAAAGCTGACCCTGTTTTAAGAAGATTAACGATTTCTCCTCCTCCTTGACGTGTTCTCTCGACAATTGCAGTGAGTCTTTCTTGAGTGGTCCACTTCATAGAGATGAGATCAGGGAGGGGGATTCCCGCTACGGTTGAATACCGAATCAAAGGCACCATCGTGTCACCGTGACCACCTAAGACGGAAGCATAGACATCTTCAACAGACACATTAAATTCTTGAGCCAGAAAGTAACGGAAACGAGCACTATCTAATACACCTGCCATTCCTACAACTCGATGGGGAGGAAGGGCTGAAGCTTCCTGCATGACACTGACCATCACGTCTAAAGGGTTTGTGAGAACGATGACGAAAGCATGAGGACAATAGTCGCGAATACCTTGAGCAACTGTGCGGATAATTTTGGTATTAATCCCTAAAAGATCATCGCGACTCATCCCCGGTTTGCGGGGAACTCCTGCTGTGACAATAACCACATCAGCCCCTTCCAGATCTTTGTAGTCATTGCTCCCTTTAAAAATTCCATCAAAGCCTTCAATGGGAGAGGCTTCAGCAATATCAAGGGCTTTTCCCTGAGGGATTCCTTCTGCAACGTCAATGAGGATCATATCTCCCAGTTCTTTGAGGCCCACAAGAAAGGCAAGCGTTCCTCCAATTTGGCCAGCTCCTACAAGGGCAATTTTTGGTCGTGCCATGGTTATTCTCTCTTTAGTGTAGTTTAATTTGCATCATAAAGGTGTTGTTTCAAAAATGCTCCCCCTAATCCAAGTGCTCTCTCGTCAATTTCATGATCAAGGTTCGGGAGAAGGGAGAGAGAGACAGGAACGCCTATGGTTTTGAGACGTAGCTCAGCACTTTCCGAAAAAAACGCCGCGATAACTTGATCCTCTGTGCCATGAACCAGCAGGATAGGAGGACGTGCAATCTTAAATTCGGTCGGATCTTCTAGAAAAGCGCCTGAATAGGCTACAACTCCGCCGCACTGGGGTCTTAAAAGAGCAACATGGAGAGCGAGCATAGCTCCTTGAGAAAATCCGACTAATGCTAGTTTTTCAGGAGGCAAGTCATACTGCTTTAAAAGGCCATCTAAATATCGATTAAAGGCGGGCGTGATAGATTGAATTTCCTTTAAAATGCGAGCAGGATCCCAGCCTTGTAACCCAAACCATTGTTTCCCCGAAGGATTTGTCTCGCACATAACAGGACCATGAGGGGCAACAAATAGGGTATTAGGAAGGATAGACGCCCAAGCTTTTCCTAAAGGGAGAAGGTCTTCTCCATTTGCGCCATAACCGTGAATAAGCACAACGAGAGAGTCGGGCTTGCCTCCTGCGGCTGGTGAAAGAGTGGGTCCTGAAAAAACGTGCGCCATTTTTGTTTCTCCCTTTGAAAATACATCATTCCCTAAGGTGCAAAGCCCTAACGCAAGAGCAAGAGCTGGTCCCAAAGGGAATTGAAAACTTTTGTAAGACAAGCGCCAGAGAAGCGCAATAAGGATTCCGCCACCTCCTGCAATTGTCAAGAAAAGAGGAAGAGATGTAAGCGGAAGCCAGAGACCCGCAACAGCCATCATTTTTACATCTCCAAATCCAAGCCCTTGTCGACCTTTGAGAAGAGGATAGACTTTGTAAAGTCCATATCCTATTCCTCCAAGGATCAATACACTGATAATATACGTAAATTTGAATTGTAAAAATCCCAACAGAGCTAAAAAAGCAAGCCAGAAGTCAGGAATAATCCCTTCTCTAAAGTCCTTGAGAGCGATTGCCATTAAAACAAAGAGAAGAGAGACTGTAGTGAATGTCATATATTATATAATTTATATGCCTTAAAAGTACACGTCAATTGATGCACAAAATAACCTTATAAGAGTGACAAAGAAAAGCAATAGTGGTAACATTTATCGGTAAATTTTAAAGGATGGTTAAAAGCGTGTTTCAAAAATTTAAGAGTATGAAAAAAGTTACGTTAGTGTTGGGATTGCTTTCGTTGGGGATACCTTCTCTTACCTATGGGATGGAACCATCTGCCGAAGAAGATAAACGGCACCCATCAATTTCAAGGGCTTTTAGCGAAACTTCTTATGCAGGTTCGGAGGAAGAAGACACAGACCATTGCTGCAATAGATGCTGTAGCATTGTGTGTTCAAAAAAAGGGGTGATCTTTATGGGGGGATGTCTCGGTGTTCTCCTCATTGGAGGCATTGGGTGGGATCTATTTTCCCATTTTTATTATGGGACACCTCCAGTGTGGGGCTTATTGGAATAAGAAAAATAAAATCGGTCTATAATGATTAAAAAGGGAGGAAGACATGCTTAAGACATTTCAAAACTTAAAAACCATAGTTCTTATGATGGGGAGTGGCTTTGTGGAACTTATGGTCCAGGGCCGTATTGTTTCGCTTTCGGAGTGGTAGAATATCTCATATGGAGTCTCATTAAATAGTGAGTTGTCCTGAGCTACATGAAGTCTATTAAGCAAGGCTACAATATGATAAAAAAGGTCTTATTAGCAGTTATTTTGATGGCTTCGTTAGAAAGCCCCTCATCTGCAGAAAATGTTCCGCCACCGGCAGAAAGTATTAAAGTCCCCTCAAGTGTGGCTGATCCAAAGCAATATGGTCATGTAGCGCCTTATCTTGTTGTGTCATGTATGGATTTTAGGTTACGGGATGAGCTCGAAAAATTTATGGAACTGCGTGTAGGACCAGATCAATACGATGAAATTGTTCTCCCCGGAGCTAGTTTAGGCGTTTTCAATGCAAAGTATCCACATTGGGAGAAGACATTCGAAGATATTGTTCGGTTATCTCTTAAGCTTCATAAAATTACCACCATCATCTTTATAGATCACCGAGATTGTGGAGCTTATAAAATGCTTGAGGGGGAGCATTGCTGTGATACCAAAGCTAAAGAAACGCATGCGCATGCAGTGCAATTTGAAGCCGTTAGGAAATTATTAAAAGAAAAATTCCCCCATTTAAAAGTTGAAACGCTTATTATGGGGTTAGATGGACAAGTAGAAACGGTCAATCCAAAAGACCCATCCTTACCTTAAAGATAGGAAAATGAAAAATTTCCTCACAATAATAACCTTCGCGCTTATTTTTCTGTTTAACCAGCAAGTTTCTGCTCGCATCCCTTATCTTACCTTTGACCCAGAACCCATTGCATATCAGCATGTTGAAGTCCAAACTTATACAGCTTTTGATCAAAGATCTGCATCTGCTACTTTGCAAGGACCAGGGATTGTAGGAAAGTGGGGGGCTCTTCCTAATTTAGGGTTATATGCGAGAGCTGCGATAGATACCTATATTCCTCTTTCTTCAAGAGCTGGGAGAACAACACATACGGGTCCGAGGGATATTTTCCTCGGGGCCAAGTATCGTTTCTTTAATGAAGAGGGGTTCCAAGCGGCTTTTTTTCCTATGGTAGATTTACCAACGGGGAATGCTAAGCTCCGTTTAGGGAATGGAAAAGCGTGGGTGCGTCTTCCTCTGTGGTTTCAAAAGAAATGGGACTCATGGAAAGTAGACATTGGCGGAGGATATGCGCTTAATTCAGCGCCTGGCAGACGTAATTACTTTTTTGGAGGAGGGAAAATAAGATACAAGTTTACGCAAGACCTTACAGTAGGCGTAGAAGTTTTTCATCAAGAGCAAGAGAGCTTCAGAACCCAGCGACTTACTATTCTTAATGCTGGTGGCGAGTACTTTGTTACAAAAAATGTTAAAATCGTATTTAGTGCGGGCCATTCAATAATAGGTGAAAAGCGTCTTTTGGGTTGCTTTGGGATAGGATGGGAAGGGTAAATAATAATCTTAAGAAGAGGGAAAAAAATATGACCGAAGAGATTATCGAAACAAAAAATACGGTTGTAAAATGTAATGGAGGTGGGGGAGTACTCGGTCACCCCATTGTGTTTCTTAATCTTGAGCCACAAGGGATGATTATGTGCCCTTATTGTAGCAAGCGTTTTGTAAAAATTTATTCCCCTAAGGATGGAGCAAAAATAAAATCCTTACGACGGGCTTCTTGATAGACTAAATAAAGACCTCCAAAGATTAACAGAAAAACTCCTGTCACTACGAAAATATCTGGAACATCTCCCCAAATCACATATCCGATAAGAGTTCCAAAAATGAAAGTAAGATAATCCAGAGGCCCTACGATAAAAGCAGGAGCAAGACTAAAAGCACGCGTAATGGCCATGACAGCCGTGCCCCCCACTACCCCTAAACTGATAAAAAGAGCCCACTCCTCAAAAAGAGGCATCTGCCAATAAAAGGGCATCATAAGGCCGCTTATTACAAAGCAAGTCCCCATAAACCAAAGAGTAATAGCGGTATCACTTTCTGTTTGGCTAAGTTTACGTGACATGACAAGGGACAGAGCATATAGCATGCCTGCTATAAAAGCCGCGAGTCCACCAAAACTAAAGATAGAACTCCCTGGACGCGCAATAATAAGCACTCCACAAAAACCAATAACGATTGCAATCCAGGCATGAGGCGTTACCTTTTCTCCTAAAAGAGGGCTTGAAAAAAGCGCCATAAAGAAAGGAGAGACATAAGCTAGAGCATAGGCATCGGCTAAAGGAAGATGGGAAAAGGAATAAATATAGAAGAACATGGACAGAGTTGTAATGACTGCTCGTAAGATATGGTACTTTTTTTTATTGGACTTTAAACTTTTCCAAGATTGCTTTTGAAAAGCCATGCCAAGGGGTATTAAAAAAACAAAAAGAGACCGACAAAATACAATCTGCGTCGGATGGTAACTGTCTGATAACCATTTTATGAGAGCATCATTAATGCTATAGCACGTAACTGCTAAAAACATAGCCGCCATTCCTCGATAAACAGGATAGGATAGCATAAAAAAAGCCTCATATAGGGAGTCAACAAGTATGAAGATAATTGTAAAAAATTACAAGACTGTCATCCTCTTGATAGGCATAGGAGGAATAGCCTCCGCATGCACACCCCAGAAAAAAATGGCTCTCGCTAATCCTGCCTCTCAGTATTGTATTGAGCAAGGAGGAACGATCCACATCGAAAAAGGACCGGATGGGGGAGCTCGGGGAATTTGCCTTTTCGGGGATAACCGCCAGTGTGAAGAATGGGCTTTGTTTCGAGGGGACTGTCCTATCGGAGGAGTGAAAATAACAGGATATACGACTCCTGCGAGTACTTATTGTGCTATTAGAGGAGGCAAGGTTTTAGAAAATGAAACCAAATGCCAACTGCCCTCGGGGAAAATTTGTCCCGTACAAGATGTGTATGAGGGAAAGTGTTCGTAAAACAATAATTACCGAAACGCGTGTTGCTGTTTTGACGGACCTCGTTTGGCAGGGCGGGCAAAGCCACCGCCCCCTCGTTTTGCATCCGTAGGCTTTTGAAAAGATTTCCTTTGTCTTGATCCCTCGGCGCTTCGGAAGGGCTTTCCTCGCTTTGCGTCACTAGCTCCATGGAAAGGGCGGTCTGATTTGGATCCCTCAGCATTTCGGAAGGGTTTCCCTCGCTTGGCATCTCCAGCTCCATGGAAAGGACGATCTAACTTAGATCCTTTAGCACTGCGGAAAGGTTTCCCTCGCTTTACATCACCAACCCCATTGAAAGATTTCTCTGACTTTGATCCTTCAGAACTTTGGAAAGGCTTTCTCCGCTTGGCATCCCCAGCCCCGCGAGAAGGTCTTTCTGAACTTGGTCTTTCAGAGGCTAGATAGGGTTTTTTCCGCCTTGGCTCTTCCGGTCTTTGGAAAGAGCGCTGGGACTTTTCTTGACGTGGGTTCTCAGATTGCCTTGAGTCTGCAGAGTTTCGAAAAGGTCGGGATTTTGAACGTCTCTTGGGGCTATCTGAGTTCGCAGCCATGGGGAGTTCTTTGCCAAGGTTAATAAGACTGTGGATGCGCTTCCACTTATGATTATCTTCTGGCGCAATAAGAGAGAGGGCCGATCCTTCCATTCCAGCTCGCCCTGTTCGCCCAATGCGATGAATATAATCTTCAGGGCATTGAGGAAGATCATAGTTAATCACATGCTTAATGTGAGGGATATCCAGGCCTCGTGCGGCTAGGTCTGTTGCGACCATAATACGCTGCTTCAGATTCCGAAAATCGCGAATCACCGCATCACGTTTGCGTTGCTTTAAGTCTCCATGAATAGCGGTGGCAGGATGATTCTGATTGCTTAGCTTTTCTGCCAAGCGGTCAGCTCCATGCTTTGTTTTCACAAAAATAATAACAGAGCCTTCTCGGTCATTTAATTCTTTTAAAAGAGTGGGAAACTTATCATTCGCTGAGGTTTGAAGGGTCTCTTGCTTCACTTGCAATGAAGGTGCTGTGGTAGAGCCTATAGAAATATGATGGGGATTTGTTAAATAAGTGAGGGATAAGGCTTTAATGCTCGGTGGCATGGTGGCTGAGAACATAAAAGTTTGTCGTTCTTTTGGGAGATAGGTGACAATTTTTTTCAAATCATCGCTAAATCCCATATCAAGCATGCGATCCACCTCATCAAGGACGAGAAAGTGCGTGTCTTGGAGTTTCAAAGTTTTTCGGTTGAGGTGATCATTAATGCGACCAGGGGTACCAATAATAAGACGTGGATTGCGCCTTAGGGCTGAAAATTGTTTGCCCATGGGCTCTCCTCCGATCAAAAGAGCTGTATTCAAAGACATCTTCTTTCCGAAAAGAGTATGGGCCGCTTGTTGAATCTGCGCTGCAAGCTCGCGAGTAGGTGCAAGCACAAGAGCGGAGGAATGAGCCTCTTTCAATAAATTTGTAATGAGCGGAAGTAAATACGCAATGGTTTTGCCCGTGCCTGTTTGAGCAGAAGCTAAAATGTCAAATCCTTCTAATCCGAGAGGAATGGCTTTTTCTTGAATAGGAGTTGGAACCTTAATGCTCATGCGATCAAGAGATTCATTGAGAAAAGCAGGAAGACCAAAAGAAGAAAAGGTTGTCATGAAAGGAACCAGTGTATGTGATGAAAAATAGATGTGACTTGTATATAATGTATAATTTTTGAAATAGCTAGGTTTTTATTTTCATTTTCTTCTCTGTTGCCATTTTTAAAAAAAATTTTTAAGGTTTCAGAAAAGAAAGAAAATAAATGTTCTATATAGCTTTTCGTATGCTTGTGGGAGACCGCGGAAAATACCTAGGAATTATTCTAGGGATTTCGTTTGCGTCCTTAATTATGACTCAACAGCCTGGTATTTTTACAGGAATTATGACGCGAGCCTATAGTTTCATTACAGATTTGGGGCTGCCTGATATTTGGGTTATGGAGCCCACCGTCCAATATATTGATGATGTCAAGCCCATGCCGGGGACCTATTTATACCGCGTTGCCAATGTGGAAGGAGTGGCGTGGGCAAAGCCTCTTTTTAAAGGAGCTATCCAGGCCAGACTTCATAATGGTACCTTCCAGACATGCAATCTCATCGGGGTAGATGATGCGACGCTTATTGGAGTGCCTGCCATCATTCTGCAAGGAAAACTTGAAGATTTAAGACGACCTGATGGCATTATTGTCAATGAAGAAGGGGCTAATGATAAACTCGCTAGTCCTCCTGCTTATCCCGGAGGTCCTAAAATTCCACTTCACGTGGGGCAAGAAATCGAACTCAATAATCATAGAGCCGTTGTTGTGGGAATTGCGAAGACAACGCGAGCTTTTCAATCTCAACCTGTGATTTTTACAACCTATGCCAATGCCACGACCTATATGCCTCCTCAACTTAATATGTTGAGCTTTATTCTCGTGAAAGCAAAACCTGGGGAAAATTTAAAAGTCCTTTGTGAACGTATTAAACGACTAACCGGACTTGTCGCTCATACAAGAGATAGTTTTAAAGACATGACGGTCAATTATTATTTAAAGTATACGGCCCTTCCCATTAACTTTGGCGTTTCTGTTCTCTTAGGTTTTTTGGTGGGGGCTGCTATTGCAGGGCAAACTTTTTACAATTTTACATTGGAGAACTTACGATATTTTGGGGTTCTCAAAGCCATGGGAACGTCAGAAAAAACTCTGCTTTTAATGATTATCTTTCAATCTGTTATTGTTAGCTTTATTGGGTACGGGATTGGAGTTGGAGGAACAGCCATTTTTTCGTTGTTTACACAAAATACGACGGTGGCCTTCCGCTTTCCATGGCAACTCTTTGTGCTTAGTATTATAGGCGTCACCATTATTGGCTCAATCGCTGCTCTTTTGAGTATTCGCAAAGTGATGCAACTTGAGCCTGCCATTGTGTTTAAGAGCTAATCCCCATGATACTGCCACTCGCTATTAATTGCCAAGAAGTGACCAAGGCTTACGGAATAGGAGCGAATAAGGTTCAAGCTTTACGAGGCGTTAATCTTGAAGTGAAGTCAGGAGAACTGATGATGCTGGCTGGTCCTTCAGGATGCGGAAAAACAACCCTCATTTCAATTATTGCTGCCATCCTTGATCAAAATAGCGGAGAATGTGAAGTTTATGGTCACTCTTTAAGTCGCATGACTCAAAGAGAACGAATTGAGTTTCGTGCAAAAAACATTGGGTTTGTTTTTCAAGCTTTTAACCTTTTTCCAACTCTAACAGCTGCCGAAAATGTTTCTCTTCCCCTTGTCATAAGAGGCCTGGATCATCGAATAGCAGCTGAACAGGGATATGAACTTTTAGTCAAAATGGGCCTTGAAGACCGGGCCCTCGCTTTTCCACAAGATCTTTCAGGAGGGCAGCAACAAAGGGTCGCTATCGCCAGGGCCTTAATCCATAACCCTCGCTTAATTGTGTGTGATGAACCTACAAGTGCCCTCGATGGGGAAACAGGACATAAAATTATGGAATTGATAAAAACTATTGCTTTAGACAAAGATCGCGCCTTACTTGTGGTCACTCATGATTCTCGTATTTTTAGCTTTGCAGATCGTATCGCTAAGATGGAGGATGGGCGCATCATAAAGGTTGTAAATTCCTACAAAGAGTTAGAAAGCTAAGGGGATCACTAAATGTTTGGCAAAATAATCAACCTTAATAGAGTCCTTACATTTTTAGCCATTTTAGGGATCATAAGCGGAGTTTATATGCTACTTATTGATCGCAAAGCCGCGCCCATAGCTCAACCGCTCCTTCCTCCTGCCATTCCCCCCTTTGAGAGCTTTGTGTCGGGGGCTGGAATCGTAGAAGCCGCTAGTGAAAACATTGCATTGGGAACGATGGTGAGCGCCACCGTTGATACGATTTTGGTTAAAAAGGGAGATATTGTTCCCCAAGGTCAACCCCTTTTTACTCTTACTAGTGATCAAGCTGAAGCAGACCTGAAAACAAAACGAGCCCTTCTCGACGTGGCAAAAACGGCTCTAGAACAAGAAAAAGCTTCTCTTAAGTATGCCCTAGACGAGCTAAATCTTGTGAATCAACTCGAAGACAAGCGGGGTGTCACAAAAGAAGAATTAATCAACCGACAAGATAATGTGCTGATCGCTCAAAAAGGAGTAGAAAATGCGGAGGCAGGGGTTAAATCTGCTCAAACTCAAGTCGATGAATCGCAAGTTATTTTAAATTTTTATACAGTTAAGGCTCCCATAGACTGTGAAATTATGCAAATTAATATTCGCCCCGGCGAGTATGCTGCGGCATCCGCATTGGGCTCATCCTTTCCGTCGTCAACTAGTTCTGCTTCACCCTTAATGCTTATTGGGAATGTTAATCGTTATCATATACGTGTCGATATCGATGAAAATGATGCGTGGAGATTTAATAAAGATCAACCGGCGGTTGCTTTTTTACGAGGGAATGCACAATACCATACTTCTCTTAAGTTTGAATATCTCGAGCCCTATGTTGTCCCAAAGCGGTCTCTTACGGGAGATCCAACCGAACGTGTCGATACGCGTGTTTTACAAGTGATCTATAGTTATGATCCTAAAAGCTTGCCAGCTTATCTGGGGCAGGAAGTGGATGTGTATATTCGAGCTGCTAAGGTCTCTTCGGATGTACAGTATGGTGGTCCGTTACCGGTGTCCCGATGAAGAAAAGTGCTCTTCTTTCTTTCCTTCTCCTCTCGGCCTGTATGGTAGGGCCTGATTATTATGAACCAACCATGGATCTTCCAAACAAATGGGCAAATGCTCCTGACAGAAGTCAAAAAAAAATTCCTCTTTTACAAGAGGCGTATTGGTGGAAAAATTATAAAGATCCCCTTCTTGAGTCTTTAGTTAAGGAGGCTTTGAAAGCAAATTATGATTTAAAAACGGCTTTTGCTAACGTTTGCAAAGCACGGGCTTTACTGTTGGGCGCTGAAGCTACTATGGCGCCTGAAATTGATGCCACGGGATCTTTCACAAAGAATGTTAACAGTCTTAATACATTTCAATTTTCCAATCAGCAAGGAGTGGCGAATCTCCCTCTTGTAGGCGCTGGAGGGGTCTCAAATCGTTATTTTAACCTCTATAGAACAGGACTTACGGCAATTTGGGAAATAGACTTGTTTGGTCGTGTTAGACGGACTATTGAATCCTCAGAAGCCACCGCAGAGGCTCAAATCGAAGATATGCGCAATACCCTTCTAAGCCTCATTGCTGATGTGGCTTTAAGTTATATTAATCTACGTGGCTATCAACAGCAGCTCGAGATAACACAAAAATCTGTTAAGGCCTGGGATTCTATTTATAAGCTTAACCAAGATTTACTAAAAGCGGGGATCGTAACGGATATTGATGTTTCCCAAGCCAAGGCATCGCGTGATCAAGCAGAAGCTGCTCTTTTTCCTCTTAAAAGCAGCATTAAAACCATGATGCATCAACTTGCTATTCTAGTTGGAAAATCTCCCGCCTGTCTTTATGGGCTCTTGTCTCCAATTAAGCCCATCCCTCATATTTCCTCTGACATTTTTGCAGGCCTTCCTTCTGAACTTTTAAAACGGCGCCCTGATATTCGCGAAGCAGAGCGAAAACTAGCGGCTTCTACGGCTCAAATTGGCGTTGCAGAAGCAAGTCGTTTCCCAACTTTTACGATGACAGGATCAACGGTGGGGTATCAAAGTAATCTTGCGACTAATCTTTTTTCTCCTGCCAGTGGTTTTTTTTCTTTTGGGCCTAATTTTATTTGGCCGATTGTCGATTTTGGGCGTGTTCGTGCAAATATAGAGGCCTCGATAGCAACCCGAGATGCAACTCTCTATGAGTACAAAAGTACGATTTTGAATGCTCTTATGGATGTAGAGAATGCTTTGGTATCCTATGCTTCTGAAGCAAAAAGACTGTGTGACTTAGAAAATGCCTATAAGGCCAGCAAACGCGCAGCTGATATAAGTCTCCTGCGGTACCAAGCGGGGTTGATTAATTTTATTACTGTTTTACAAGCTGAACTAACGTATCAGACGAATGCGATTACTTTTATCCAAAGCCAAACGACCCTCTCTTTAAATTCCGTTACTCTTTACAAGGCGTTGGGTGGTGGATGGCATGAACCTTAAATCCGCATTAAAGATAATCCATTAGCTTTGAGCCATTTCTTGTGGTCTCTATAGGTAGGGCAAAGGTCTTCTACCGTTTTCCAAAAAACCTGGCTATGGTTCATGTGAAGAAGATGAACGGCTTCGTGGATACAGACATAGCGGGCAACATCTGGTGGCGCTAAGATCAAACGCCAACTCAAAGAGATTGTTTTTTTTGCAGAACAACTCCCCCAACGAGACTTTGTATCTCTAAATTTTACACTTTCAACGCGTTTCCCAAGAGCTTGGCTCGCTTGTGTGACATAAGGGGTGAGGTGTTCCATAGCCACTTTTTTGAATAATTCGTGCAGGACTGTTTGAGAACATCGAGGAGGCAAGCGGAGAGTTTTGGTTGAGGAGCAAAGGATAGGCTTGCGGCGTAAGGGGTCCAAAACGCATTGAAAGGGAGTGCCGTGAAGAGTGACCTCTTCTCCAGGTATAAAATGTTTCACGGGAAACATCTTAGTTAAATTTTTTTCAATCCATGGTTTACAATGATCCAAAAAAGCTCTGATGTGAAAGTCAGTTGTTCGAGGGGGGATAGTCAGAACAAAGCCATTGTGTCGCGCTGAAATTCGTAAAGACAAGCGCTTTGCACGAGACGTTGGCTTGCGTTTTATAAGGATATTTTGCTCTTTACATGAAAAGACAATTGTACTCATAAGAGAATTATAGAGGCCCTTTAAGGGATGCACCAGTAGTGTTAATTTCACAACACTAATTTTCTTTTTAGAACTCACAGCAAGGTTTTTATGTTAATCTGCATATGAGAAGAGATAAAATTTTAGTTAATTTTTAACGATTGGATGATAGTTTAAGGGTATAAAATGAGGGAATTAATAATGAAAAGACATTTATTTAAGTTCAGTCTAGTTCTTGGATTGCTGGCAACCACCGGCTGTGCGGAATACCATAAGCGTGTTCTTCAAGGTATGGATTGCAGAGGTCCTGCATTCACGCAAGCTCTTGCTAAAGAGTATTGTGAACTTGGAACAATTGAAGAAGACATCATGTATGACCAATGTTCTGCTAATTATTACTTCCTCAAAGCCATTTGTGCCAAAGGAGGAGCTTATCCTCCTCCTGCAATGTTAGAGAGATGGGATATTCCTGCTGACAAGTTAGAAGAGATTATTAAAGCTCGCTGCCGACTTGTAAGCGCCATACGGGGTGGGGCGCCCGCTGTTGCTCCTCATCTCACAGCACGTGCTCAAGCTCATTTTGATTGCTGGGTCGAGCAACAGGCGGAAGGATGGCAAAAGGAAGATATTGCAGCCTGTCGGCATGAGTTTTATAGGACAATGGCGGAAGTTGAGCTGATGCTTATGGGAGGGGCTCCTCAGGTTGCTCCCACGCAAAGTGTCCTTTTTGACTTTAATAGTTCTCATCTTACGCCAGAGGCCATAAAAATTGTTGATACAATAGCTCTTGCTGCACAAGATCGCCACATTCTCTTAGTCGGAAGGACTGATAAGGTGGGAGATTCGAAACATAATAAAGAGCTTTCTAAGCAGCGGGCGACAGCTGTGAAAAAAGAGCTTATTCGCAGAGGAATAGCTCCGCATCTTATTACTCTTAAAGCCGAGGGCGAAACTCCTGGTCCTGCGGTAGATTCGCATAATCGTCGTGTTGATATCATCCTCTTGAAATCCAATTAAAGAAGAAGTTCCCGAGGCTTAACCCGGGAACTTTTCAAAAGAGACTTCTCAGCGACAGAAATAGCCTAACTCAATGTATTAATTTCATTTTGTTCTTAGCTGTAGCCCATAATTTGTGTGTGCAGATTTATTCTGTATATGGGTTTGACTTTTCATAAAAAACACTTAAAATCCTTTCCAATTCATACAAGAGCAGGGCGCATAATGGCTTTTAAAAAAAGATATCTTGGGGCACTTTTAACATGTGGGATCAGTCTTACATCTTGCGAAACTCCACAACCACAAGAAACTTTTGATGCAAAGGTACCTCTTGCCTCACTCAAGGCAAAAAGGGAACTCCATCCTTCTCTCGCGCATGCGTTTCAACTTCTCAAGGAAGAAAAATACTCTGAAGCGTCTCAATTCATCAATATGTCTCTTCAATCTCAACCAAAAAACGTGTTTCTTCATCTCTTGAATGCCCTTACTTATGAAAAATTAGCCTCCCGAGGAGATGCATCAGGGCTTGAGCTTGCAGCTGTTGGATATCAAAATGCGATTAACCTTGACTCCTCTAATATTTTTGCTCTTACGCAATTAGCAAAACTGAAAATTCATGAAAAACAATTTGGAGAGGCTCAAGAACTCTTTGCAAATGCTCTTTTGGTAAAGCCGAATGATGCCGATCTTCTTCACGAGCTCGCGGCAGCGTCCTATTATGCTTATGATATCAAAACTGCACTTTCAGCTATTGATAAAGCAGCAAAACTTAATTCTAAAGATCCTCTTATTCACCGCTCGGCCGCTATGATTTATGCAGCAGTAGGTGATTTTACGACATCAAAAAAACATTTGGATATTTTTCAAGCTAAGTTAGGAAAAGACCCAGCCGTTGCGGAAGTTATAGCTCGTTTTAATGATTGGTCTTCTCTTTATAAAAGCGGAAGAATTAAGCTTACTGCAGCTACCTCGTCTTCGACGTCTCCAAAACTTTTTGGTGCTGCGCCTCCCCCTTCTTCTGGGGGGACACCTCTTGCTGTTTCTCCAGGATCTTCTCCTGGAGGGACAACGACTACTGGAGGTACGACGTCTTCTGGAGAAACACCTTCTTCTGGAGGAACGAACCCTTCTGGGGGAACACCTCCTTCCTCTTCTGGGGCAGCTTCTTCTACAACAGCCACGGAGACAGTTGGTAGTGCTGCCTCTACGGCCCTTTCAGAAGGGAGTTCACCCGTTTCTTCAGGAGGTGGTACGGGGGGTAGTGTTGGAAGCGGTGGGGACTCGACAAGTAATATCGATACCATAGCAACAACTGAAGAAGCTGAGACGGTATTAGAATTACCGCCAACAGCAGAAACTTCTGCCAATCAAGGTCCACAAATTATTGTAGATTGCTATATGCTTCGTGTAGAAGAGACAGCAACAACGTCTAAAGGGAATAATATCCTTGAGAATCTTGCTGTTACGCTTAACCCCGGAGGATTTACAGCTTTCAGAGGACAGTTCGGAGGGACAAGCCTTCCTCAAGGTTTTTCAGCAGGACAGCAGCTTAATAGTGTTACCCAGGTGGCTGACTCAGGATTTAGAGCTAGCCAAGCTGTACCTGCGAACACGGGGGCTCCATCTGCTTTGAACCCGTCTGTAACAACATTTAATCTTTTTAATAGAGGGTCTCTTACAGGAAGTGTTTTTGCTTCAGGAATTACGTGGGCAGGACTTACCTATAGCCTTAATATCGCTAATGCAGTTGATCAACGCACAGAAGTTGTAAGTCGCCCTTCTCTTATGACTTTTCTCCAAAAACAATCTGTCTTTTTTTCAGGAGATGAGTTGGTCATTGGACTTTCCGGACAGTATGGAGGAACCTTAACTAAATATCCCGTTGGTGTTACGCTTATTGTTACACCAGAATCTTTAGAGGGAGATCTTTTGACTCTCACAATTACAATTGAAGGAAGCCTCCTCACAGAGCCTAATCCCAATCTTCAACAAACAGTAACAGTAGGAAAAACAAGGGTCGATACTTATGTGAAGGTCCGTCTTGGAGAGACGCTTATGTTGGGAGGAATTTATGAACGGCAAGAACTCTTGTCAAAAGATGGATTCCCAGGTCTTCGAGATACTCCTATTGTACAATATTTTTTCTCTAATGAATCTACTCTTAATGGACGTCGCTCGATTGTATTTATGCTGACGCCCCGTTCGCCAGATCTTGTAAAGAGCGCTGTGAATAGGGCTATGGCGAGAGAGTGCCGACGTCCCAACCTTGTGGAGCTTATGAACAGGAATCCAGATTGGTTTGCCACTAGCCCTAACTTGGTTCCTGTTTTCAACTACATTTCAAAAGATCCTGTTATTTACTATGAATTTAGATCAGGTGACGTTATCCCACCAAGTTGGGGATGGGAGCCCTTATTTAATGACAAGCTTGATCAACTAAAAAGCTTTTTATATTATTAAATTTAAGCGGTTATGTCTAAAAATCTGAGTGAGTCTGTTGTAGAAAACACACGAAAATATCACAGTCAGATAAAAATTAACTTTTTGCAGAGCCCCTTCTTGACGCTGTTTAGATCTTCCTTTTTATTGGACTCAATAAAAAAAAGAGCCGGGTCATAAACCCGGCCAAGTTTAACAGGGAGGCTTTACGTCACTAAGACGTAGGATCGACACTGTCGACCCCTTGGGTCAAAGACCCTCCACGTTGGCATTGCGCCTTGTGGTGACTCAGCTCAGGCATAGGGAGGTATTCCTGAGCTGACACCTACGATATAATGAATCTCTTCCTCCCCAACCAGCATAATTTTTGCATTTCAGCCATGCGATCGTCGCATAAAAAAAAGATACCTTTTGAGATCAAGAAAAGAAACTGAGTTGCCACTACAATTCTAAATATATTATAAGAAGACATCATTCCGGCAAATGGGGAAGTTCAATGAAAATTACGATGGGCACCTTTCTCTTCTTTTTCCTTACACCAGCATGCTATGGCGAATATGTTCCCAATCATTCGCTTAAGAAAGCATGGACTCTAGAGCTTGAGAAGATACAGCCTAGCCAGCTTCCCTATGGACTTATTTATGATCTTGGTTCTAAAAAACTTATTTATGTGGCGATGGATTCAAATCGCACAAAATCAAATGCTCTTCTCGAATCTCTTATTAAAACTGAAAAACCCCAAGTAATTCTTTTGCAAGGGCATGAGGAAAAAATAGTTTCTCCCGCAAAGGTGAAATTTAAACTTAAAAACCCAGAAATCATTCTCAAAGGGGCATCAGCCTCACGCGAAAAAATTTTAGAAAACTTGGCTCTTTATGGAATAAATGAGAAGGATTATGAGAGTTATAAGGTTCTTAATTTGATGAATCAAGTTTGGTATTTTGAAGTGGAGTCTCCTGATAAACTCAAAGCTAAAGCTAAGGCATATTTAAGCTCAGATCCTCATGCACAAAAGCTCCATCTTACATTTGAGACGATAGAAAAGTGGTTTCAGGAGAAAATGGGACGCCCTTTGACAATGGACGTTATTCTTAATAGTGAAAATTTTGCACCAAAAAACCCCCAGCTTAAAAGCACAACCTATCTTCAAAAACTAAGTTCCTATGAAGATGAAATAGAAGATGCCATCGTTATGAATAATCTGGCTAAAGCTTTAGAAGAGTATAAAGTCGTAATGATCGTGCGCGCAGGCAGCAAATACGTTGTGGAGAAGGATGTACTCCACGGGATGCTGGGAGTAGAGAAACCCACAAAAGTTGTAACGCGCTGCAATTGAGGTTTGATCAACCTATTCTATGGCACAGATTTTTTTCTAACAAATGTACTTTGCATATGCTTCTTAGAAATATCATGCAATATTTATACATATTTTTTCTTTACTATATTCTTGCAATATGATATCTCTCTTACTCTCTCAGAAATTATAAAAGGTCTGCATTGTATGAAAAATTTCTTCAATCGACTTATTCTCTTGTTTGTTTTTAGCGTCTTTTGGGCCCCCTCCCTTGATGCTATCGACAAAGCTCCTGTTAAAATTCAACTTATTTCAGGAGGACAAGAGGGTGAGCATAGACAAGCAGGTCTTCTTCTCACCATCCCCGAAGGATGGCATGTGTATGCCCCAACGCCTCCCGGAGAAGAGGCCGCTGGTTTCGAGCCCACCCTTACCTATGACACGTCTTCGAACCTACAAGAGGCTAAAATTCTGTGGCCAACTTCTCACAAGACAACAGTTCAAGAACAACTATCTTATGTCTATGAAGGAAAAACTCTTATTCCTTTGGAGTTGACCCCACAGCAGGGGAATAATCCGATTATCCTTAATCTGAAAGTTTCTTTCTTAGCTTGTGGCGAAGTATGTGTTCCTATGGAGGAGAGTTTATCTCTTGTACTTAATCCAGGAGAACAGGCTGATCCAGCTTTTCAAGACATGCAAGAAGAGGAACAAGAAGCCATTCCTCTCCTCACCCTTCTTTTAATTGCCCTTTTAGGTGGCTTTATTTTGAACTTTATGCCCTGCGTCTTGCCTGTGTTGTCCTTAAAGATGATGTCCTTAATCAAGCAGTCAAAAAAGGACCATATGAGCCATGCAAAAACAGGATTTTTCATCACTGGCCTTGGTATTTTAGCGTCTTTTCTTCTGTTGGCACTGTTGACAGTTATTTTAAAAGAATCCGGAGAAGCCTTTGGATGGGGCATTCATTTTCAAAACCCCCATTTTTTGCTCTTTGTGTTTCTTGTTCTTATTGCTTTTTCAGCAAGCCTTTGGGGCGTTTTTGAAATTGATCTTCCCTCAGGGATGGGGACATGGCTGATTAGTCACGAAGGAAAAGGGAAAGTAAAAGATTTTCTCTCAGGGGTGTTTGCAACCCTTTTAGCCACACCGTGTTCCGCTCCTTTTGTGGGGACCGCCCTGAGCTTCGCCCTTGCACGAAATACATCGGATATCCTCTTGGTTTTCTTCTTTTTAGGTCTTGGATTTGCTGTTCCTTATTTTTTCATTGCGGCTATTCCTCTGCGCTTTATTCGTCTTCCGAAGCCAGGGGTGTGGATGCTATGGATGCAAAAAATTCTAGGGGGCATTCTTGCCTTAACGGCTCTTTGGATTGGGTGGATTCTCAGTTTTCATCTTCCTCTGTGGGCCCTTGGCGTAAGCGCTACCTTAACACTTGCTGCTCTTTCTCTTTTTTGGATTAAGCACCACAAGAAGCCTTTGTTGAAAGCGTGGGCGCTTGCAACTCCTCTCTTTCTGATGGCGTGGGCCCTTTCTTGGGTGGCGCCTGGAGAGAGTCCCTTAAAAACAGTAGAAAGCCTTGAAAGTTGGCAGCCTTTTAAGGCAGAGGATATTTCCGCCCTCGTAAAGCAAGGAAAAACCGTCTTTGTAGACGTTACAGCAGAATGGTGTGTAACCTGTGCCGTAAATAAAAGACTCGTTATAAGTGATCCGGCTGTTGCAGCTCTTTTGGCAAAGTCAAATGTCGTTGCGATGCGAGCGGATTGGACGAAGCAGGATCCACAGATTACGCAATTCCTCCAGGCCCATGGTCGGTACGGGATTCCTTTTAACATCGTTTTTGGCCCTCAACAGCCTGAGGGAATCGCTCTGCCCGAGATTCTTACAGTAGGTGCCGTGACGGAGGCTTTTGAAAAAGCAGGCGAAGCAAAGTAAGAATTGCGGTAAAAAAATCAGTTAGATTTTAGAATTGCTTGGCGTGCGAGCTCATCGGCTCGTTCGTTTTCAGGGTGGCCCGAATGCCCGCGCACCCAATGCCAGTCGATGGTATGTTTTTGAGAGAGGAGATCAAGCTCTTCCCAAAGATCTTGATTTTTAACAGGTTTTTTTGTGGAAAGCCGCCATCCTTTTTCCTTCCATTGGGGGAGCCATTTTGTAATGCCATCACGCACATATTGACTGTCCGTATAAAGATCCACATGCGTGGACCGTTTTAAGGCTTTAAGCCCTTCAATGGCAGCTTGAAGCTCCATCCGATTGTTAGTGGTCGCGGGATCATATCCAGCGAGTTCTTTTTCCACTCCCTTATAGCGCAAGATGACTCCCCACCCTCCAGGACCCGGGTTTCCTTGACAGGCGCCATCCGTATAGATTTCGACTTTGTGTAACATACCCAGAAAAGTGCCACAGATGAAACGATCTTGTCGAGGGCTTCATCTTTAAGTAGGGTGAAGAAAATAACAGGAGTCCCCGATGTCAGTTCCTCATTGCCCACAAGCCGCCCCTTATGAAGTTACCCTTGAAGAAGGAAAACCCTACTATTGGTGCACCTGTGGATTAAGCCAGAACCAGCCTTTTTGCGATGGCGCGCACAAGGGATCAGGCATGAAATCCCACTGCTTTACAGCTGAAGTTTCAGGAAAGGTCTGGTTGTGTGGATGTAAGAAAACAAAAACACCTCCCTTTTGCGATGGGAGTCACACTCCAAAATGCTCTTAAGACAATTTCTCTTTTCGTGCATTGGTCTTTCTCTCGTTGGATGCAGTTCTGTGAGGGAAGACAGGATTCAATGCCCTAAAACAAGAGTTGTTGCAGAGTTTTCAAAAGCTGTTGAATTCCAAGAACAAACGCCCATCCGTGTGGATATAGATAGTATAACACCGTCTTGTACAGAAGGAGATAATCAAATCCTAATGGAACTACGTGTGCGTTTTACAGCTCTAAGGCCTCTTACGCTCTTACGAGTTCCTGTTACAATCACTCCCTCTTACTTTGTAGCTGTCGTTGATGCACGGGGAAATGTGCTCTCTCGAAGCGATCATGAAGTCGAGCTTGTCTTTCAAGATAAACAACAAACGACCGTCAGTTTTCAGCGTCTTCTTGAAGTCGTCCCTTATCCAGATGCGATGGTGTATACAGGCTTTAATCTTACTGAAAAGCAGCATCGCTTTTTGCAAAAAGAGCGACAGAAACAAGCGAATGATCCAAGGACTCAACCACATTAACTTAGCGGTTCGCGACTTAAATCATTCCTTTGATTTTTATAAGGATGTTTTAGGATTTAAGCCCCTTTGCCGGTGGCCGGAGGGAGCCTACTTCCTTGCAGGAGAGGTGTGGTTTTGTCTTTTTAGGGATCCTTTAGCCGCTCCTGGGAGAGGATATACACATCTCGCCTTTTCTGTAACAGCCGAAGATTTCCCTTCTATGGTAAAACGTTTAAAAGAAGCTGGTGCTCGTCTGTGGAAAAATAATAAGTCAGAGGGAGACTCCCTTTACTTTTTGGATCCCGATGGATATCAACTCGAACTTCACGTAGGCGATTGGAAGACGCGTCTTGCTTTTAAAAAGGAACACCCTTGGGAAGGGGTGGAATTTTTTGAAAGTTGAGGAACCCATTGACAGAAGAGGCAACAAAAGGCATGGTTTCCTGGACATTTACTGGTACGTTATAAAACATGACTTTAAAATCAACTCTTTATAAAATTTCTCTCCTCGCCGTTGTGGGCTTAAGCGGATGTGAGGTCATTGATGTTCGTGGTCATGAGATTGATTTTGAACAGCTCAAGAAGGTTAAAGTTGGAACAACCACAAAAGAACAAGTGACCGAATTTTTTGGCACTCCTTCTGCCGTATCAACTTTTAATAATAAAACATGGTTCTATATGTCTGAAAAGACGTCAACGCGGGCTTTCTTTTCGCCCGTTGTTTTAGCAAGCAACATTACACGTATTGAATTTGATGATACAGGGCGTGTAAAAGTCGTCGATTCTCTCACGGAAGCGAATAAGGTTGTCATTGCCCATGTTCACCGTTCAACGCCTACTGCGGGATATGAATTTGGTGTTCTCGAACAAATTTTTGGCAATGTCGGACGATTTAATGGAAAAGATCCAGATATGGGACGTAGAGGCCATTAAATTTTTCCCTCTTTCTTTTCATTTTATACACATTTTCTTAATCCAATAGTCTTATAGTAAACGAGACACAAAAATCTACCTCATAAGCTGGATACAAAAGGCACAACCATGGGTTTAACCTTACATGCATTATTAGGAGGACAGCTCAAGCGTTTGGGCCTGTCTCGCTCTTTACTGCCCTCCGATTCTCAACAATGGGTTGAATTTTTGGAGTTTATCAATCAAGCTTATGAAAAAGCAGACCAAGAGAGACATCTTCTTGAAACGCAAGCAACTCATGATCCTTTAACTGGATTACCAAATCGCGCTCTATTATTGGATCGTCTTCAACAAGCTATTTTAACGGGGGAGCGTCACGGAGGATCTTTCGGCGTGTTATTTTTTGATTTAGATCGATTTAAATTAGTAAATGATAGTTTAAGCCATCACATAGGTGACGAGCTTCTTAAAGCGGTGGCAGATCGGGTCCGTTCTGCTTTTCGTTTGGAAGATACAGTTGCACGACTGGGCGGTGATGAGTTTGTAATGGTAGCCTTAGAGCTTAAAGCGGAAAGATCCATCACAAGTATTGCATCTAAATTACTTGAGCTTTTTAAAGAACCCTTCTCGGTTTTAAACCGAGATATATTTATTACGCCGAGTATTGGAATGAGTCTTTATCCCCAAGATGGAAAAGGCGCGGCGGAGCTTCTTAATAAAGCAGATATCGCCATGTATCATGCGAAAGAATTAGGAAACAATCATTTTCAATTTTATACACCAAAGTTAAATCAGCTGGCTTTGTCTCGCTTTAAAAAAGAAAATGATTTGCGTTATGCTATTGAAAAAAAAGAATTTTTCTTAGTTTATCAACCTCAATTTGATATGATAACGCAGGAAATTACTTCTGTAGAAGCTCTTTTAAGGTGGCGACATCCTCAGAAAGGAATTCTGCTTCCGGCCGACTTTCTCGCTGTGGCAGAAGATACAGGGCTTATTGTTCCCATTGGGAATTGGGTCATAAAAGAAGCCTGTCAACAAAATAAAAGATGGCAAGACAGTGGATTTCCTCCCATTCGCGTGGCCATTAATGTGTCCAGTGCTCAGCTCAAACACTCTGATTTTCTTATAGTCGTAGAAGAAACTTTGAAGCAAACAGGTCTTAAGGCTGAATACCTTGAAATAGAGCTCTCCGAAAATGTGATTCTTTCGAGTCCTGAGATTCTCAAAATTACGTCAGCGCTTAAAAAAGAAGGTGTTCACTTGTCTCTTGATGATTTTGGAACGGGAAATTCAAGCTTAAATTTTTTGAAAAAGATCCCCATAAATTATTTAAAAATAGATCAATATTTTATTAAAAATATCGGACTAGATAAAAATGATGAAGTTATGATTGGTGCCATTATTGAGATGGCCCATGGGCTGAACTATAAGGTTCTTGCGGAAGGTGTTGAAACACAGAGCCAATTAAATTTCCTAAAAAACAAATGCGAAGGAGTTCAAGGATTTTTATTAGGGAAACCCATGGTAGCACAAGATTTTGAGCAGTTTTTTAACAAAACTTTACGGCAGTAAGTCAGGCAACCTTTTTAAAGGAAAAGCGTTGCCTATGCGTCCAGCATTGCACATCCGCCCGCCTCCACTAAAGTTATGGCGGGCAGCCTTCGCTGCTTTGGATTCCTTTATTTTAGGCTTGTCAGCCGAAGCTGCAAAGCAGCGAAGCCTGGCGTGCCCGAGAGGATTCGAACCTCCGACCCCAAGATTAGGAATCTTGTGCTCTATCCTGCTGAGCTACGGGCACTTCGTTTCCCTTATATAACTCCCTTTATCAAGAGGCAAGCTTAGGAAAGAAATGAAATATCCTTCTCCCTTTATAGCTACTTTTGGATCTGAATCTTATGAACATTCGGCTTAAGAGTTGTAGGGCGGGGGATAAGCACTTTTAAAACGCCGTCCTTAAAAGAAGCCGAAATTTTCTTTTCTTCCGGTTTATAAGGAAGCTTCAAGGAGCGAGAAAAGGATCCAAAACAGCGTTCGCTTATGTGAAAGGTTTCTCCCTCTTTTGTTTCTTCTGATTTTTTTTCACCGCTTATTGTGAGCTGATCGTCGGAAAGAGAAATATCGATGTCATTTTCAGCTACTCCTGGAAGTTCTGCACTGATGGAGAGACCTTCTTTTGTTTCTTTAACTTCAAAATCAGGAGTTATTCCTTGAATGGATGTGCTTGTTTCGAAAATCCGATCAATTTCTTGGCGTAAAAAATTAAAAGGGTCAGAAACGATGTGTCCACGATGAATGGGGATTAAATGACGTGCCATGAGTTTTTCCTTTCATAAGATTTTCTCGGGGAGCTAAAAGAGGGATTTTTTTCATCCCTCTTTTTTCCCTCAAGGTCTAGATGATTACTCAGGCCTTCTTGTCATATTTAAAGGAACTACATAAGAGGCACCTTGTCCTTCTACGTAGAGCATATGAGGATGCATCCGGCTGGCATACCAATAGGATCCATTCCAATAAGAAGGGGTATAGCCTGCAAGAGCAGTCGCGTTATTTTGAGGGTACCAGAAGTAGCCCCCGTAATAGGCGTAAGGATAGGAAGAGGCTCCACAACAATAATACTCAAGATTGCATCCTTGTGCGGGAGGGAAGGTTACGTATTCAGCTGGCATAGGAGGTGTATGCGCCTTATGATGAGGGTGATGTTTGTGATGATGTTTCTTGTGAGCATGATGCTTCGGTGGTTGCATGGGACATGGTTGAGAAGGATTCATCTCAGTGGATTGCGCCATTGGCGCTGTGGGTTTTTGTAAGGGAATAGCTGGGGTGGTGGGCGCTGGAGCTATCATCTTTGCTGGAGGTGTCCCTGGGGCTAATAAGGGTGCGGGAGTCGGAGCCGCAGGCTTATTAACTGGAACTGCAGCTTTATTTGTGGGAGCTGATGGTGCTGGTGTTTGTGCATGAGCTGCAACTGTAATACTTATGGCAAGAACAGAAGCGGCTCCTAAAATTAGATTTTTCATTTAAAACTCCTTTTGTTGTCTGTGTGTGTTTCAAAAATTAAGTTAAAAATATCTTAATAAACAAGACGATAGCACCAAAAGATTAAATTTTAGTAAAAATATGGCTTCTTTTTTTTAGGTCGCAAAAATTTTTATTTTGAAATCTCTTTTAGATTAATAGTGCCAGACATGCCTGGGAATAATTTATGATTTGGATTGTTAAGAATCGCTTCAACCTGCACCTTTTGAGTTGCAGGATTAAATTTTGCATTAACACAAGTGATCTTTCCTTCAAACTCTAAATTTGGATAAGTGTTCGTCTTAAAATAAACAGTTTGATGTGTACGAATGTGTGCAAAAAGAGTTTGAGGAAGATAAAAGTCCACATAAATGGGATCAAGGGCTTGGAGCGTAACGATTTTATCTCCTGCATCTAAATACTGGCCCAAGTTAACGGCAGAAATCCCCAAATGTCCATCAAAAGGGGCACGAATAACTTTTTGCGCAACGATGGCTTCTTGTTCTAGCACGTCTGCTTTCTTGCTTTTCAATTCAGCTAGATCTGCATCAAGATCAGCACGACTTACCCCTTGAATAGAAAATTGCTCCTTGTCCCGAGCATAAGTGATCTGGGCTAATTCAGCGGTGGCTTGGAGAGAGGTTAGCTTTGCAATTTCAGGCTCTGCAGTCAATGTTACAATAATCTCACCTTTTTTAACATCTCCACCAGAGGTGAACTCTATGGTTTTGATAAGACCCGCGCTTTCTGTTGTGAGGTCCACGCCATGGCTGGCCCGTAAAATGCCAGTAATTTCTCCCTTTTGAGAAGAAGGTATATCCTCCGATGAGGCTACGTCATCTTGCTCTTTGGAGGCAAGGACATGATACCCAAAAACGCCTCCTAAAAAGAGCCCAATAAGGATCAACACAATGAAAAAACGTCTATACACTTATTTTCCTGTTCCACAAATTGAGGGACGGTTCCACCAACCTCCTCCTAAGGCCTGAAAAAGAGCAGCTGTATCTGCATAACGACTTGCTTGAGCTTGAATACGATTAATGCGCGCATTTAAATATTGGCGTTCTGCATCTAACATATTTAAGTATCCTACAGCTCCTACGCGGTATTGAACTTGCGTTAGCTGAAAAGTGCTCCATGTTGCTTCTTCGGCTTCCATTTGATAGCAAAGCTGTTCTGCATCAATTTCAAGAGCTCGCAATGTATCTGCCACATTTTGGAAAGCCTGCAGAACCGCTTGCTTATATTGTGCAAAAGCTTGTTCAAAAGCAGCAATAGAAGCTCTGCGTTTGGCCATAAGAGCTCCTCCTTGAAAAATGGGTTGAGTAAGACTTCCTAAGATATTCCAGAGCACATTATTCGCGTCAAAAAGTCCAGGAAGGAAGTTTGAAGACCACCCATAAGCTCCTGAGAGCGTAATTTGAGGAAAGAGATTAGCCGTGGCAACACCAATTTGAGCGCTTGCCGCATGAAGAAGTTCTTCTGCTGCTCGAACATCTGGGCGTTGACGGACAAGAGCTGAGGGTAGGCTTATGGGAAGATCTCGTGGTAATGTTAAGTCCTCTAGGCTAAAGACGGGGAGATGACTTTCACTGGGATATTCGCCAATTAACACAGATAAAGCATGACGTGTTTGAGAAAGAGATTTTTGTAAAGGAGACAAAGACGCACGCATTTGGGCTAATTGAGCCTGTTGGGCAAAAACATCTGAGCGAGAAACGGCTCCCAACCGAAATTTTTTTTCTGTAATTTGAAGGGTTTTTTCCTGTAACTTAATAAGTTCTTTGGTTGCCTGAAGTTGCGCACGTAGAGAAGCTTCAGTAATAGCAGATGTTACGATATTGGACGTTAATGTCAAAAATGTCGCTTCTGTTATAAATTTTTGGTAGTCAGTTTGTGCACGTGAAGCCTCAATTTGACGTCGAATCCCTCCGAAAGTATCTAAAGTATACGTCACATTTATGGAAGCATTGTAAAGGTTGAAGGTGGTGAGATCCTGGGTGTTTTGAGGTCCAAACTGGGTTCCACTAAAAGATTGCCGTTGGTAGGATGGCTGAACAGATACAAAAGGAAACAGGGACGCAGTAGAAACGCGCAAGTTTTCATCGGCTTGACGCCATGCAGCTTGAGCTGCTTGCAAGTTAGGGCTGTTTTTTAGGGCTCTTTTGATGAGCTCATTTAAAGCACAAGAATGAAATACACGCCACCAGTCAGAAGGAATATCTTTTCCCGTAATAAAATATTGGGCTTGCCCTCCGACTCCTTTCGTTTGTGATGTTTTACAAGGGAGCGGTTTTTCTGTGTAAGAAGATGTTGTAGGGGGACAGGGTTTTTCAAAGTCTGGTCCTACGGCACACCCTCCTAAGCATAACACTATGCTCACCATTAAGCCGAATTGCTTCATATGAAATATTTATAATTTGTGTTTATATTCCTTGTGATAATAGTCCATTTTTCCTTTTGGAGATATACTTTTTTCACAAAAACCCCTTGTTACCCCTCATTCTTTATAGAAATATTTATAAAAATTATCTTCCATTTTTCTATAAAATGATTTAAAGTGAAAAAATTAAGTAAATTATAAACAATATTTATATCATGTTGTATTGCGAATCTCTCTGGACTTCTTTGCCAGACGTAATCGGATGCTTGGGAACTCTTCTCGTGCTCGTTGCCTATGTTTTGCTTCAAACGCAAAAACTAAGCTCAGATAGTATTCTTTTTTCTTTTTTAAATTTTCTTGCGGCACTTATGATTTTAGTTTCATTATATTATGCATGGAATTGTGCTGCCGTTATGATGGAAGTTTCGTGGGGGATTATTAGTTTTTATGGGTTACTTAAGGGAATTTTTTCTTATAAAGAAGGGCTTCGTAGGAAGCAACTTGAGAACACAGGCGCCCAAACGTAGTCTTAAAAATCATAGTCTTTCTCGATATAGTATCTCTGCGGCCTCATCTTCCAACCATTCGGCATGTGTCAAAAGATGCTCTTTTTGAAAAATCGCGATGTTTGGATCAGGAAGTCCTGAAATTAAATCCATTCCTTTAAAGAAAATGCCTAAAAAAGGGATTCCATGGCGCGCGCAAGCTTCTTTTGCATCCTGCAGATGTTCTTCTCGATCATCGATCAGAACAACCTGAGTGGGGGTTTGAGTTTCAAAGAAAATGTCCAACACATCCCCTTTTGTGTGTGACCCTGTAATAAAAATACCGTGAAAAAAGGTGATAGAAGAAGAGATAGGGGGATTATCTCTCAGAACACTTTTGGAAACTCCCTTAAAGGAGGGTGTAAAAGAAATTCCTTTGTGTGTGAGTTCACTATATCGCCATTGTTCCATGGAGGGGATTGCTCCAATCATTCCTGTTTCCATTTTTGTTAAAGCATAAACTGAACATTTTTCTTTTAAGGTATTCACAAATGTTGGCCACTCATCAGACACAAGCATCGTTTCCCTTTGCAAACGCCAGTGGCTGAGAACTTCTTCGAAGTTTGAGATTTTATCTCGATTCTTCTTTAGGTCATCAATGAGAAAACGGTGAGGACTTTCCCAATGAAATACTTTTGATTTTGGCGTGATGAGAGTGTCATCTACATCTATAAAAATGACAGCTCCTTCTGAGAGAGGCGTAAGGATTTCTCGAAGCTGCTGAATGGTGTATACTATAATAACTTTTTCCTCACTTTTGTGTGTTACGGCTAAAGAAGAGAAGACCATCAAAAGCTCTTTTCATGGAGTGTTTTTTGAATGTCACTTTCTTCTACCGTTAGAGGTAAGGATGATCTTATGACTCGAAAACAATTCTGACCTTCATCGTATTCTTCAAGAAGCCCTCTTTCCATATCAAAGTTCCAAGCGTGAAGGGCAAGAGAGCCTTTTTTAATTCTTTCTTGAATCCAGGGGAAGGTTTGTAAGTTCTTTAAAGAGTTAATTAAAGAATAATGGCCGCAGAGGATGACTTTTTCTTCGAGAGATGCTTTGGCATGATAAGTATGGACCGCCTCCTGGGCTGGTTTTGCAAGTTCCATCCATTTCGTGAGAAAGCCTTTTTTGCCATAGGTTTCTGAAGCGTCCTTCAAAAGCGTTTGGATGCCGCCACACTGGGTATGTCCAAAAAGAATAATGTGATGGATACCAAGGACACACACACCGAATTCTAAAGCCGCGCTTGTTCCATGATAGGACTGGTCATCTTCATAAGGGGGAACAAGATTAGCGACATTACGAACCACAAATAAATCACCAGGTTCACAATTCATAACAAGGGCTGGATCCACTCGCGAATCAGAACAGGCAATCATAAGAATTTTTGGCTGCTGTCCCCGGCGTACAAGCTCCGTAAAGGCGGAATTGTCATCGCCAAAATACTGTTGTCGAAATTTTTGGTATCCCTCAATAAGGGAGGTGATTTCCTTTTGCATCCAGAAAATTTAAATGATTTTACAAGCTTCGTCAAAAGAAAGCCGAGGAGCACGTGGTCCCGGCAAACCTGCTGGATCTCCGTAAGCCAAATTGCAGAGAAAGTTGGACTTAAATCGTCCATCAGGAAAAAATTCCTTATCTACTCCTTCATTAGAAAAACCAGACATTGGACCACAATCAAGACCACAGGCCCGAGCAGCAAGAATGAAATATCCGCCCTGAAGGCTGCTGTTGCGAAAAGCTGTTTCTTGAATAAAATCAGGCTTTCCTTCGAACCACTCCTTTGCTTGTGCGAATGGGAAGAGATATGGCAAATGCTCATAAAATTCAATGTCATAAGCTAAAAGAGCGACCACTGGAGCGAGCATTGTTTTTTCTGCATTTCCTGGAGAAAGATGGGGTTTGAGCCGTTCTTTCGCATCCCTTGATCTTAAAAAAAGAATCCTCAAAGGAGAGCAATTAGCACTCGTAGGGCCTAAGCGCATGAGATTGTAAAGATCTTCTAATATCTCATTAGATACGATGCGATCCTGCCATTTATTATGAGTTCTAGCAGTATGAAAGAGCTGATCTAAACACTCTTCAGCGATTTTCCCCATGGAATATTCCTCTCATTTATCTTAATTTTTATCTAGTATACCCACAGAAGGTTAAGAGTTTATTAAGAAAAATACATCCTTAAGAGTGTGTAGGAATTCCCCGTATGGCTACGCGTTTAATACGCCTTGAATCTGCTTCAATAATTTCAAATTCAATGCCAGAAGGGTGAGAAATCAGCTCACCTCGTTGAGGAACGCGATTGGCCAGATGGAAAACAAGGCCACCTACCGTATCAATATCTTCTTCTTTTTCTTCCTCTGTTCGGAGTAGACCAATGTGTTCCTCCAAATCCTCGATATCCATCCGGCCGTCCACAACGATAACGCCATCTGGTCTTTTGAAAAAGTAAAGAGGATTGCTCATTTGAGCAACATCTTGGATATCTCCCACGATTTCCTCAACCAAATCCCCCATCGTAACAAGACCATCTACGCCGCCATACTCATCGACAACAATAGCGACCTTCTCTCCTGAGGAACGCATCTTAAGAAGTAAATCTAAAACACGCATGCTGGGGGAAATGAAATCAATTTTGTGGAGGTAATTTTGAAGTTTGAAAGTTTTTGGGGTGGCTTCCAAAAGGTCTCGTAAATGAACATATCCCAAAATTTCATCCAACGTTTGCCGATAAACAGGAAGGCGCATAACCTTGTTTGTTTTAAAGGTGTTTTTAACGTCTTCCAAAGAACTCTCGTGGGGGACAGCAATAATTTCAGCTCGTGTAATCATGAGATCTTTGGCTGTAAGATCACGCAAATGCAGTATATTTGTGAGCATCTCTCTCTCATCAGGAGCAAGAGAAGTATCTTCAATCTCTTCCTCTTCGATGAGTTCCTCAAGAGTTTCTCTTAAAGATCCTTCTCCCTCTTTTTTCTTAAAAAAAGAGTAAAAAAATGTGAACCACTCCTTCATCTATCCTCATAAGGGTTTGTAATATTAAGGCTTGCTAAAATTTGAATTTCTAAGCTCTCCATTTTCTCAGCTGCCTCTTCTTCTTCATGATCATATCCTAAAAGATGCAAAAAACCATGGATAATCAGATGAAGGGTATGATGAAGAAGAGAAATACCTGATTCGAGTGCCTCTTTTTCTATTGTTTCGTAAGCTAAAATGATATCTCCGAGTTCTTCTTTTTCTTCAGAAGGAAAAGATAAAACATTTGTGGGTTTGTTGTAATGACGAAATGTCTTGTTGAGCTCCTGTATGGCCTTGTTATCTGTAAAAACCACACTGAGTTCTTGCTCTGAAAAATCTTTCTCTAAAAGAGAGGCTGCTTTTTCAAAACCACATTCAACCTCTCTTTGCCAGGAGGAAGGAAGTTTTTTCCATCGCTCATCAAAAAAAATGATATTAAGAAGAGGTTTTCGTGAGGCCATGAACTCTAAGAATGGAAAAGAAGATTGAATGAAAATACACCTTTGACTAAAAAGCCTCAAGAATGTCTTGAGGCCTTTTATGATCTAGAAAAATCAGAATTAATTTATGGTTGGTTTGTGTTTTCCCAGCCTTTAGCGCCATCTATATCATAATAATCCGATTCTGCGGGAACCAAAATCCCTTGTTGGGTGGATGCAGAAGATTCTGAAGCACCAGGGTTCTGAGCCGCAAGATAGGCACTCTCAACAACTCCTATGCAATTTTGCCAGGATTGTTCGTTTCCAGAAGAATTAGTATAACAATCTTGTATGCCACTGTAACAATCTTGGGAGGGTTGGTCAGGCGCATTCGCACCACATCCACTAAGACTTTGGGGGACTTGAAGTTGAGCTTGAGCGTTACCTATAAGGCTAAATGTTATAACAACCATAGATAATAAAATAGAAATTCTCATGAAGGTATCTCCCTGTAATGTGTTATAAAGATAAAATTTTATCTTATATTAATTGAAAATGCTAGAGGGTGTCAATTTTTTCTTTTAAAACACCAACACCTGACAAACGTTGGGCAGTCGGAATATAAATGTCAGGTGTTAAGCTCGTCATATATGTCTTCCCCTTGTAATAGTAGGTCAAGAAGTTTTCCAGTCCGCATGACGAGAGAAAAAGTCATTCTATCTACTTTTGCAAGGCTACAAGTGTAAGCTTACAGGATCCTCACTTTAAGAGACCCTCGTCTTTTTCCACAAGATATTTGAAGCATTGCGCATACACAGAAAAAATTCGACCAACAAGACCGGCATTGCAAGCTTTGTATTGTTCTTCTAAACGCGTTAGGAGCAATATTTTTAAAAATTGAGCGTCAGGATCCTCTAGCTGTTGAGAGACGATATTATTAACTAAGCTTGCAGTCTCAAGTAAAAAATGTCTGGGGTTAAGACCGGGACTCATCGTGTTGGGACGGATTAAAGTATCGTTCTTTACTTGGCTGGCATTTTGGAGAGCTTGTTCAATTTTAGGGTCTAAATTATTCCCCAAAAAAGTTTTTAAAGTTTGTATGTCTTTGAGGTTGAATTGTTGCTTACACACAATCAATTTTTGTAAATGTTCTCTTATTTGGGGCACATGGTGATTTGCCACTCTTATACCAATTGCCATGACAGACTCTTCCTTTTTCCATGGATCCCGTTCCTGTATAATAGCATCCCACGCTTCTTGAATTTCATCGATGATCTTATGTTTAATGGGGTCTTTTTTTGGCAGAGGTGCGGTCGGTTTTTCCGTAACTTGAACAACCTCCTTGGGCTGCCCATAGGCTGGGAAAATATCCTCCAAGGCTACGGAAGGAAGAACTGTACGTAAAAGAATGCTTGCAAACTCCTTCAAAGGTAGTGGTCTTGGAAGTAATGTGAGATAATCGCTTATTTCTTGAGAGTAACCTTTAAAAACACCCTGCACATCTAACTCCAAAAGCTGATCGGAACTCATTGATTGATAATTTTGAAATCTTTTATCAAAATCTAACCACTTTTGTCTGATTCCGTTAATGCGCGTTCTGATGGATTCAGTTGCAAAGCTTATAATGGAACCAGGAACGTGTGGCCATACGCTTGGCTTTAGGGCATCTTCTACCTCTAGATCCAACTCTTTCAAATTTGGATATGTTTGGGGGCCATACGCAAAAGACATAGCGCAACTTTCCATGGGCTCAAAAAAATGACGCATGCGGTGATGCAAGGCGTACGCGCTTCTTATAAAGCTCTCTATATCCCTTGGGTGAGTTACTAGATGGACTTGGGACTGTACATCAACAAGGGTAGCTTTTGGTGTTGGTAACCCTATCTTTTCTGCAAATTTAACAAATGGGGTTGCGTAGTATCCGGGCCCATTTGTCTCTTTAACCCAGGCACTCACATGATCCACAGCAATTTCTGATCCTTCAAAAAAAGAGAAGGGTTTAGATCCTCTCGGGATGAGCAGCTCCGCTGAATCAGAATTTCCCGAAAGAACACTAACTCTAAACTGGAATTTATTAGCCACGGCGTATTCTAGCCAAGTTGTGGCAGGATACCTTTGTTGTGGTGTTTTGACCCATACTTGATTTGCGCTATTGACATGAACTTCGGTCTTATCGGGAAGAGAGATTATAAAGAGAGGCTTGTGTCTTGTAATTTTAAGCTCGACAAAATCTTCTCTTGCTGGCGCCTCCATCGCCAAGCCCGCCGATGTGGCGCCGCAAAGAAGGATTGAAGCAAATGGCAAAAGATTTTTTAAATTTATATACATATTAAACCCCATCAAAAAACATATCCTAACATATCATAAGCGCTTAAATACTCCACACATTTCTTATATAATAAGATCTTAGATGTTTTTCAAAATAAATTTATATATTTTTATAATGAAAGTTTTCTAATCAGGGTACGCGCACGCGCGTCCACATGACTTTCCTACTAGCATACATGAGAGCCGTGAAAACAAGAAAATAAATTAATATCCTATATCTCATGGTTTTGCGTGCCTCAAGCTCGGGCTTGACTATCCAAAATAAAAAGGTGACCACATCTTTGGCCAGTTGATTCAGTGGTGGGTTTTCTCCATTATTATAAGTGATAAGGTCACTGAACGCGGCATCATTGTTCGCTGCACGAGTAGCTTGCTCATTGGGAAAAACTGACCCTTTGAAAAAGAGAATTCTGGAGCCATGGGAGAGACTAAGATCCAGCTCTTATTAATTGTTGCATCTTTAGGGGGGATTCTTTAAACAATCAAACTAATGCCGAAGTAGCTCAGTTGGTAGAGCAACTGATTCGTAATCAGTAGGTCGGGTGTTCGATTCACCTCTTCGGCACCAGGGTTTCTAAGTGTTTTTGAGCTCTCTGAGGTGAGAATCAGGACTCCAGAATAAGACTTAAGAGAGACAAAGTTAGGAAACTTCGACTTCATTGATTATAGCTCAACACCTTAAATGACTGAGAATTTGAATCATAAAAGCAAGGAATTGTGGAGCTATGAGACACTTTTTTAATGTCTTTTCTAGATTCAAGAGCGTAGATAAGATTGTATATCTTCACTCGAAATAACTTCGAGAGTATGCTCAGCAACGTCTAGAACCTGATCTTTTACAACAATTTCAAGAACTTGATCGCGCTGTCCCCGAAGTTGTCTCCACTCATCAAAGCTATATTGAAGCAGGGGGGTAAACGTATTAAGCCCCCGCCGAGCTGCTTTACGAAGGGTAGCTCCTGAATTAATAGGACAAAGTTCAATCCTGTCAGCATGGGATTTTGCAAGGCTGAGGGTATCAAGAACAAGTACTTCTCGAGATCGTGTTCGATTGTGCCGTGCCTTAAGAAGGCGGTTTAACCCTTCTGGACTTGCCCAGAAAAACACACGCGAATTAAGGATAGAAAGCCAATCAGCGGGCGTTAAGTTATGATCAAGGCAGTGTATAAGCGCCTTTTCGCTAAGAGGTAGATTATCATTAATAATGGCACACCCATGACGTGGATGCTCAAGTGTGATCTGGGACGGACGCCGTTTTGTTTGAATCATTTTGCGACGCAGATTATCGATTTCAAAGACTTCAAGAAGACGATTTGTAGACAACAAGCCCTTTTGCTTAATGCTCGACCATGCCCCAGGTTCAGTTACATGATAAAGACGGGGATGTCGAGCCGCCAGCTCTTCAGGTGTCATAGGCTAACGCTTTCTGTAAATATTATACGCTTTACAATAGGTCTTAGAATTATTCCTTATTCATTATCATTTTTCTATGGAAAAAGGACCAGTTGATTTTTCATAGTCTGAGTACTGACACAATCCGTCAATAAAAAAGATAGATTGTTTCAAGAAAGGTTGGCTCTTACGGCTTAAATACATGCTCCGCAGTCAATGGCGTATATAACTCTTCTTCCCTACCATTCACCTTGCGTCAGGAGAATAATGGGGGAAGCGGCTTCTATTTAAAACAGACACACGTTTTCTTATTTATTTAGTGGTTCTATTATTTCTTTAAACTTTTCATTAATAACACGGTCGCTGTCCTTAACAATGAGGATTGCAAATCGTACTTCTTTAAATACACCTTGGAATTCTTCCTCGAT
>Ga0172373_10000926_pt1 | contig 48035 bp, 32 predicted proteins | sample Lak10m_2_FD_114546 | JGI IMG/M metagenome (GOLD analysis project Ga0172373, IMG submission 114546) | Freshwater microbial communities from Kabuno Bay, South-Kivu, Congo - kab_092012_10m | ecosystem: Environmental > Aquatic > Freshwater > Lake | place: Democratic Republic of the Congo... | reverse complement strand
GCTGTACTCCATGCTCTGGCTGGCACTGGTGGGCGGGCTCCAGCTGAAACTGTGGCTGGGCGGGGCAGCCCCGTCGCTGATATTCGGAACCTATCTGATAATGAACGGGCTGGGCAGATTTGTAGAGGAAGCTTACCGCGGAGAACCGCAGACACCCGTGATGGCCGGACTGCGGTTATACCAGTGGGCGGCTGTAGTATCCGTCACAGCCGGCATCATCATTTCCTGTTTGCCCGCGCACCTGTCCGCGCTGACGCCCGGAATCACCTGGCAATCGCTGGCCCGGGCGGTGTTCATGTGGGTATTTGTACAGTTTATGATGGGCATAGACTTCCCGAATTCCAACCGGCGGTTTTCGAGGCTGGCATGAAGTGCTCATATAAAGAAATTTTACATGAGCGCCTTGTCATGTAAAAAAAACGCCATTTTTTTTACATGATGATGACTTTATGTATCTTTGAGCATGGAAAAAGCATTTAACGACCTGCCAATGTTGCCGCCTCCACGGTCTGAAGTAGAGACACTGGAGGTACTCAGGCAAATATCTGCTACAGCACTGGCGATTGGAGAACTGAATGGTTCGGTAAAAATGCTGCCTAATCCGCTCATTTTGCTGAACGCAATAATACTGAAGGAAGCTACAGCAAGCAGTGAAATAGAAAATATCATCACTACGCAGGACAAACTGTATCAGGCGCTCAGTTCCAGCGTTCAGGAAACAGATTCTGCGACCAAAGAAGTGCTGCGGTACCGAAGTGCTCTGCTGGAGGGTTTCCACCTGATTTCAGAAAGGGGCTTCCTGAATACAAATACCATTATCCGGATTCAGCAAATGCTGGAAGAAAACAGTGCAGGCGTCCGCAAGCTACCCGGTACTGCCTTGAAAAACGCCGTCACCGGAGAAACTGTTTATACACCACCGGATGACCACGACACTATACTTCGTCTTCTGAAGAACCTGGAGGACTACATCAACAACGATGATGACATATCACCGTTTATCAAACTGGCAGTCCAACATTACCAGTTCGAGAGCATACATCCTTTCTACGATGGCAACGGTCGGACAGGCCGTATTATAAATGTACTTTTTCTTATCCTGAAGGGCCTTCTGGACAAGCCGGTCATTTATCCGAGCCGATTTATTATCAAAAACAAGCAGGATTACTACAGGCTGCTGCAAGCGGTACGAACCCGCGGAAACTGGGAAGAATGGATAATTTACATCAATCAGGGCATAGAGATCTCTGCGAAAGAAACCCTGATGAAAATTCACGAAATCAATGGCCTGATCGGGCTGGTTTCGGAGCAAGTCAAGCGCGACTATCCGAAAATATACAGCAAGGAGCTGATCGAGGTGCTTTTTGTCCAGCCATATTGCCGAATAGATTCAGTCATGGAACAACTTGGTGTTTCCCGTCCCACAGCTTCACGCTATCTCAACACACTTTCAGGCTGCGGCATTCTTTCTGCCAGACAAATATGGAAAGAAACACTGTTTGTCAACCAGCAACTGTTTGAGTTGTTGAGAGACTGACCCTCACTTGCTAAAGTTTCCTTTGCCTTCCAGATCCACCTTTTTGCCCAGAAATTTCGGTTTCCGGCCGTACATCACGTCAATCACCGACTTGACCGTGGCGAGAGTCTCCCTTATTTTGTTCTTTCTGAGGTTGCTGTACCCTCCGCGATCGGCTGCGAGACCCGTCACATCAATACCCAGGTGGCGACCGATGAATACTGCCCGGTCGAGGTGATAATTCTGGGTAACGAGAATAGCCTCTTCAACGCCAAAAACATGACGGGCGCGGTAGAGCGTCGAATACGTATCAAATCCGGCATAATCCACGAAGATATTCAGGGTATCAACACCATGTGAAGCGCAATATGCCTTCATCACAGCCAGCTCATCGTAAGATTTGCTGCCGTTATCGCCCGATAACAACAGTTTGCGGGCCTTGCCTTCCTTGTAGGCCCTGACACCGGCATCGAGGCGATCTTTCAGATACTTGCTCGGCGCATTGTTCCTGATGCCCGCGCCGAAAACAATGGCTACCGGCACCTCCGGCAGACTCTCGACATTCCGGAAGCAGTAAGGATTGGACGAACTTTTCACATAGAAATTGATACCTGCGAAAATGAGAATACCAGTGAATACAAGGAGAGAAAGGCGGAGTACTATTTTTTTAATGTTCATAAAAATATTGAAAAACAGTTAAAGATTCGGCAAATATATCAACAGATAACAAAATATTAAAACAAAAAAATATAATCAACACAAAACAATAACCTTCAGATGGTTACGCATAAACATAAAGGCTATCTTTTTCAACAAAAGCACGCACTGAACACTCCGAAGGCTACCTTACAGCCTGAACCCGGGTATTTTTGTGTTAATTTTACATTTTTAATTGATTTTTTATACCTTTCTTTTAACTATTTCAATAAATTTGAGCAAAATTTTTCATTTTAATCAATCCAAAACCATGCAACACTTCCAGAAATTGATTTACCTGCTGGCACTGATCTTTGTAACGCCGGCAAGCGCTCAGGAATGTGGCGCTTTTGTAGCTCCCGGCGTATGGCGCCCTTTTATGTGCCATAATCTGGGTGCAAAGAATACCAGTTCAGATCCCTTTACGCCCGGCTGGGAAATTGTCGGCGGTTACTGGCAGTGGGGAAGAAAGGCCATGGCCGCCCCCGGACCAGCCGGACCGGGCGCTTCTCTGGCCGAAGACAAGGCCATACCGGGCTGGAATACAACGGATGCTCCCAACGGGGCCTGGACGAACAGCGTAAAAACAGAAAACGACCCTTGTCCCGCCGGATTCCGGGTACCCACGGAGGCACAATGGAAGGGCGTGATAACCAATAATACCCGTACTCCGCTCGGTACGTGGGGAGGCGCATCCAACAATTACAGCAGCGGCGTGAAGTTTGGGAGCAAACTGTTCCTGCCCGCAGCAGGCGGCAGAAGCCACCTGAACGGATCCCTCGTTTACCGCGGCCACTACGGCATTTACTGGAGCAGTACGGAATACGGTGCCAGAAGCTGGCTGCTTCACTTCAACGACAGAACTGCCAGCACCGACGGGAACGAACGGTCAGGCGCCCCCTCGGTGCGCTGTATAGCTGACGCTTCTCCTTCCGATAACCGCGACTGTGGTGCCTATATAGCTCCGGGCGTTTGGAAATCATTCCTGTGTTACAATCTGGGCGCAGCCAATCTCCGGGCAGATCCGTTTACACCCGGCTGGGAAATAACCGGCGGCTACTGGCAGTGGGGAATCAGAGCCATCGCCGTGGCGGGCCCCTCCGGACCGGAATCATCACAGGCCAGAGACAAAGCCATTGCCGGATGGAACACCACCAATGCCGCCAACGGCGACTGGTCGGATAAAACCAAAATGGCCAACGATCCGTGTCCGGCGGGATACAGAATACCAACGGAGGCACAATGGGTGGGAGTAATTGCCAATAACTCACGTACTGCCATCGGCACCTGGGAAGTCGCAGCTACCAATTACAGTTTCGGAATGAAGTTCGGGAACAAACTGGTGCTGCCTGCCGCAGGATACCGGCGATACAATGACGGATTACTGGTAAACAGGGGCAGTAACGGCTATTACTGGAGCAGCAGGGAACACAGCAACTTTAGCGCCTGGCACCTCGTATTCGGAAACAGCGATGCCGGCACCAGCAACCAGAACCGCACGTCGGGACATTCTGTGCGGTGTGTAGAGGAATGAGGCAGCGAAGTGTCTGCTTGAATTCGCAATATCGACAGTAGTTACGACCTGGCCATATACCTGGTGAAGCAAATCAAGTTCGCCGATTTTCTCAAGTACGATAAAACAACTTGTATCAGCAATAATAACCCGATCAGGCATTGGCCACATCTTTTTGTAGATCCGTCGCCTTATAATTGAAGACGGAAACTCCGTAACGGCCCAAAAGTTCCGTAAAAGTACGCTTGGATATTCCGGCCAACTCTGCAGCCTGGCCCAGAGTTAGTTTTCCCTGCTCATAAAGGCGTGTTGCCACCAGCATTGCCAAATCATGACTGTCCATATCAAGTGAATCAGGAACCTCGAGCGTTAGTACTTTGGTATGTGTCATCTTTATTTCACGATTTTTCAACAGTACAAATATACAACAATTATACGACAAGTCATCAACACCCTTTAAACGATCCGGAAGTAACAGAACACACCAACAAACAAAAAACCTGAAACTGCCCGGACGACTTTATTAAATAACTTGGGACAAAGAGAATAAAAAAAGCCTGAAACCAACATGAAAGTTGAAATCAGGCTTTAATCTGTGGGCGCAGAAGGATTCGAACCTCCGACCCTCTGCTTGTAAGGCAGATGCTCTGAACCGGCTGAGCTATGCGCCCCTTGCGTTTAGCGGGTGCAAATATACGGCACATTAAAATTACCGTCCAAATCTTTTTTCAATTTTTTTTCAAAAGCAACCGCGGAGCGCGTTTTCACACCTTCGTAAGGAGGCCTGTCAGTATCTCATTTAACGCAACTTTTGCTAAATCAATCGGCCCAAATAAGCCTAAACACCCGAATCTACGATTACCTTTGCCCGGCTATGCCCAATCGTGCTACCATGAAAAAATTTTTCTTCGCGCTGTTGCTCCTGTCCGCGGCCTGTATGTGGCACTGCGGAGGCGACTCACCCAAAGAAGGCGACCAGCCCCTGGCCAAAGTATATAACAAAACGCTGTACAAATCGGCACTGGAAGGCGTTGTACCTGAAGGCACATCACCCGAAGACAGTTCGCTGCTGGTTTCAGCCTATATGCAGCGCTGGGTGCGCGAGCAACTGCTTATGTACGAAGCCGAACGAAACATACCCAAAGATCTGGATATTGACGAACTGGTGCGCAACTACAGGGCCAGTCTGGTGCGGTACAATTTCGAAGAGAAAATTATTTCCGAAAAACTTGATTCCACAGTGACTGATGAGGAACTGACTGCCTTCTACGAGAATAACCGGGATCAGTTCCAGCTCGAAAGCCCGATTGTTAAATGTCTCCTGATTAAAATACCGGCCGGAGCCAGTTCAGACGATATTTCCAAACTCTGGAACAGCCGGAGTGAACCGGATGCCGCCAGACTGGAAAACATCGCCGGCCAGTATGCAACGCTGGCGCTGCTCGACCGCGAGAAGTGGTACACACTCGATGAAATAGCCGCCATTCTCCCCAAAGGAACACTGACAGCCGATAACGCCAGCTCCAGAAAGGACGGCGTACTGAACGATAATGATTACCGTTACTTCTACCGTATCCTCGAAACTGCACAGGGAAAAACGACCGCCCCGCTCGATTATGTGCGCGGACAGGCAACACGACTCATACTGCATAAACGCAAACAGGATCTGCTGGAAAAATGGAACGAAGAGCTCTACCAGCGCGAACTGAAACGTGAAAATGTTCAAATCCTGAAATAACAACCTTGTTCTGCATGAAATATCTCAACCGGATTCTCCCGTTCCTCTTTCTTATACCGGCCATTCTGCCCGCCCAAAACGACAAGGCCGTCATTGACAGGGTGGTAGCAGCCGTTGGCGGCGAAATTATTCTGCTGAGTGAGGTGCAGGAGCAGTTCTCTTACGCCAAACAACAGCAACCCGATCTGCCTGCCGAATATCTGTGTGTGTCGCTGCAAAATCTGCTCGTGCAGAAACTGCTCGTCAACCAGGCCAAGCTCGACTCCATCGAGGTGAATGATGATGAAGTCGAAAACCAGCTCAACGCCCGTATTGACCGCCTGATGCTCTATTTCAATCAGGACCCGAAAGCGATCGAAGAATTCTACGGACAAACCATCGAGCAAATCAAGGACCAGACCCGTACTGACATGCGCAACCAGCTGCTGGCCGAACGCATGCAGGCAAAAGTCACTGAAAAGGCTACCATCACTCCAGCCGAAGTACAGGAGTTTTTCAAGAAAATACCCAAAGACTCGCTCCCCTACTTCAATGCCGAAGTGGAAATACGAGAGGTCGTTTATAAACCCAAAGTCAATCCCGCCGAACGCGCCAAGGCACTCGCACGCGCAGAAGAGGTACGCCTCAAACTGACCAGAGGCGAAGATTTTGCTTCGCTCGCCAAGCGGTACAGCGACGACCCGGGCAGCGCAACGCAGGGCGGCGACCTCGGCCTCGTCAAGCGAGGCTCTTTTGTGCCCGAATTCGAAGCTATGGCCTATAACCTCGAGCCGGGTCAGCTCAGCCCGGTTACTGAAACTGATTTCGGATTCCACGTCATCGAACTGATCGAAAGAAGGGGCAACCTCATTCACTGTCGCCATATCCTGCTCAAACCGGAAATCACCGATGAGGACCTGGCCATGTCCAAAGCTAAAATGGACTCGGTACGCCAGCAAATCAAGGACGGTAAAATCACATTCAGCGAGGCTGTGAAGAAGTATGGTGACAAAGACCAGCAAAGCTTCAGCAACGACGGCCGCGTGACCAACCCGCAATCAGGTAATACTTTCTTTGAAATAGGCGACCTCGAAACCAGCGTTTATTTTGCTATCGAAGGCCTGAAAGAAGGCGACGTGGCCGAACCGTTTGAATTCAAAGGGCCCGACGGATCCATCAACTACAGGCTGGTGCAACTCGTCAGCAGAAGCAAACCACACAAGGCCGACCTGAAAAAGGACTACGGCAAGATTCAAAAAGCCGCTCTGGAACAGAAAAAATCTTCCTACACGGAAAAGTGGGTGCTCGATAAACTGCGCAAAACCTATCTCTCTGTTGATAAAAGCTTCACCGAATGCCCCAATCTGCAGGAAATGCTGAGTATTTCCTCCGGAAAAACCAGATAACTACCAATAACCAGCTGAATACCCATTTTCAATCGCTCTCTGATGAAGATTAACGCACTGATTCTTTTATTCACCGGCCTCCTGCCGCTCTCTATAAACGCCCAGACCGACCGCGACTCCACCCTGCCCGTTATCTCTTACGACAAACCCGCAGATTATGAAATCGGTGGTATCCGTGTTACAGGCGCAGAATACGCTGACGCCAATACACTCATAGCTATTTCCGGTTTCAGGGTGGGAAACAAGGTAAAAGTTCCCGGATCCCAGTTCTCAAAGGCTATTCAGTCGCTTTGGAACCTGAAACTGTTTACTGATGTGCAAATCAATCAGGAACGCACCGTTGGCGACAAGATTTTTCTTGAAATTCAGGTAAAGGAGCTTCCCCGATATACCCGCCATACACTCACCGGTGTCAAGAAAAGCCGCCATGAAGATCTGAACGGGGTAATCACCAAATACCTCCAGAAGGGAACCATCCTGACTGAAAATACCAAGGCCACCCTGATCAACAAACTGGAGGAATACTTCGTTGAAAAAGGCTACCTCGACGCCCGGGTTGATATCAAAAGTTATCCCGATGAAAAGGCCTCCAATGCAGTACGCCTCGACTTCGTTTTCGATCCCGGACCGCGTGTGAAAATCAACTCTATTGTTTTCACCGGGAACAAAAACGTAAAAGAGAACACGCTGAGAAAAAAAATGAAGGAAACTCACCAGAAAAGCAAGATTTTCAAAAAGTCCAAGCTGGTGCGCGACCTGTTTGAGGAGGATAAAATTAAAATTGAAGAATATTACAACACCATCGGCTTCCGCGATGCCCGTATCGTAAAGGACACCATCTGGCGCGGCCAGAAAGGAGAACTGATGATTCGCCTTGATATAGAGGAAGGCCGGAGATACTACTTCCGCCATATCCGCTGGAACGGCAATACCATTTATGACGCCAAATACCTCGATCAGGTGCTCGGCATCAAAAAAGGCGATGTTTACAACCAGGAGCTGCTGAACACCCGCATGTCTTTCAGTCAGGACGGCCGTGATATCTCCTCACTCTACCTTGATAACGGATACCTGTTCTTCCGCGTTGATCCGGTGGAAACAGCTATTGACAATGACTCCATTGACCTCGAAATGCGCATTTTCGAGGGCCCGCAGGCCACTATTGACCGCGTGGTCATCAAGGGTAACGACCGTACCCACGAGCACGTAATCAGACGCGAACTGTTCACACGCCCGGGCGACAAGTTCAGCCGCGCCGATATTATCCGCTCCCAGCGCGAGATTATCAATCTGGGCTACTTCAATCAGGAAAATCTGGGTATCAACACCCCGGTAAACCCCGAAAGAGGTACGGTTGACATCGAATACTCCGTTGAAGAAAAACCCTCCGACCAGCTCGAACTGTCCGCCGGTTATCAGCCGGCATCAGCGTTCAGCCGCGGCGGTGTTATCGGAACACTGGGTGTCACTTTCAATAACTTCTCCGTCAGGAATATTGACAACAAGGAAGCATGGAACCCGCTCCCGCAGGGCGACGGACAGCGCTTCAGTATCAGGGGCCAGACCTCGGGCGACCGCTTTCAGTCGTACAATGCCACCTTTACAGAGCCCTGGCTCGGAGGAAAACGCCCCAACTCGCTCACTATTGCAGGCTTTTACAACAAGTTCGCCTACGGTGTGCTTGGATCCAGCTCTTTCCAGAAACTGGAAATCATGCAGGGTTCCATTGGATTCGGTACGCGACTGAAGTGGCCCGATGACAACTTTGTTTTCAGGGCTGATGCCGATCTGCAAACATTGCGACTGAACAACGCTCTTTCCTTCTCGTTCCGTGATGATCAGGGAAGAACCGTATCCGACGGTATTTTCCATAACTACAGCCTCGGTCTTACGCTCGCAAGAAACAGCATCAACGATCCGATTTTCCCGAAAACAGGATCGCTGATCTCATTCAAGCTCAACGCCACCCCGCCCTACTCCTGGTTCAAGGATGCCAGTTTTTACCAGAGTGGCAGTGTGAATGATATTTACCGGTATGTGGAGTACCTGAAATGGCGTATTGACGCAGAGTGGTACACTACCATCGTAGGCAAACTGGTACTGAAAACTTCTGCCAAAGTGGGCATTCTGAGCCGCTGGAGCGATAAAACATCTATTACGCCCTTCGAACGCTACGAACTCGGCGGCGATGGACTGAACAACCGTAACTTCGGCCTTAACGCCCGCGATATCGTCAGTATGCGCGGCTATGAGGTAAGCGATATCATGGCACGCTACCCCGGCGGTGCAGGTGTGTTCAATAAATACACCATCGAACTCCGATATCCGGTGTCGCTGAACCCGCAAAGTACTATATTCGTGACAACCTTTGCACAAGGCGGCAATGCATTCGCCTCGGCGAAGGACTTCAATCCGTTCGATCTGCGACGCTCGGTGGGTATGGGTCTGCGCGTATTCCTGCCTATGTTCGGTACGCTCGGGTTTGACTACGGTATTGGTATTGACAAGCCGGAACTCTACCCCAGCAGAAAACTGGGCAGCTACGCCAAATTCAACATCGTACTCGGCTTTGAACCGGATTAATCCTGCAGTACCATGCGACTCTGCCTGTTTTGTGCCGGAATAGTGCTCATCGCCTCCTGTAACAGCGAGAAAACAGCAGTTATTCATACAGAACTCGGCAGCATGACCGTACGCCTGCGCGCAGATACACCGCTGCCCGCAGGCGACTCCCTCGAAATAGAACAGGTGGCACAGGATGAGTTTATTCGCCTGAACGACTATAGCAGCTCCTCGTCAGTCCGTAACACGAATGACGGAAAAACAGAATGGCCCCTCTCGGGAGCTCTTGTGGAGTCCGGAGGGGCTATTTTCATTGTACAGGGCAGAAAACACACTGATACAACGCTCGACAGGTGGGAACAACTGAACAACCGGAAACTGGATCCGAACGTCAGAGACCAACTCAAACAGAAAGGCGGATCACTGGTACTCGGAGGCCGCTGTAAAATCATAGGTGAACTGACCACAGGCAGAGATGTGCTCAACCGCATCGCTGCACTGCCCACCGACAATGCCGGGCATCCGCTCCGGCGCGTGCTCTATAATATCGGCCTCAAGTAGTTATTTTCCCGTATATTTGCACCAAACATCTTCATAATGACCAGATACTACACCATGCTGGCCCTGCTGCTGCCACTCTGTATGCAGGCACAATCTTCTCTCACGCTCACCAACTGGGCGTCCGGGTTCACCCGTCCTCTTGATATTGCCCACTGTGGCGACAGCCGTTTGTTCATTGTACAGCAAAATGGTGCTATCAGGGTACTCGACAGTACCGGAACACAACTCGATACTTTCCTGAATATTGACCCGCGCGTCAACTCGGCCGCCAACGAACAGGGACTGCTCGGAATGACCTTTCACCCGCAGTACGCCCAGAACGGCTATTTCTTTGTCAACTATTCCACGAATAACGGAGGAGCTACCCGGATATCACGCTTCACCGTAAAAGGGAATAATCCGAATCAGGCCGACCCCGACAGCGAACTGCCCATTCTGACCATCCCGCAACCATTCAATAACCACAATGGCGGTGGTCTGCAGTTCGGTCCTGACGGATATCTGTATATCGGACTGGGCGACGGGGGTAGCGGTGGTGATCCGCTGGACAACAGTCAGAACCCCGGCACACTGCTCGGCAAAATGCTGCGCATTGACGTAAACAATTCCACACCAGCCAATCCTTACACCATCCCGCCCGATAACCCGTTTATCAGTCAGCCCGCTTTTCTTCCCGAAATCTGGTCGCTCGGCTGGCGAAATCCGTGGCGATTTTCATTCGACCGCCTGACCGGCGACATGTGGGTCGGCGACGTCGGACAAAATGCAAGAGAAGAAATTGATCTCGTACACGCGGGTGAAGGCGGACTGAATTACGGCTGGCGATGCTATGAAGGCGAGCTGCCCTTTAACACGGCGGGCTGCCAGAGCGCTGCCGCCTACGCCGAACCATTTTACACTTATCCCAATCCGGCCGATGGTTGCTCCGTGACAGGCGGTTTCATCTACAGAGGGAGCAAACATCCGGATATGTATGGCATGTATCTGTTTGCAGACTTTTGTAACGGGAAAATATGGGGTATAAGACCACAAATCACGCCCTTGCGCGCCATACAACTGGCCGATCTGGCGAACTACCAGATCAGTACCTTCGGAGAGGATGCCAGCGGTGAACTGTATCTCGCACTGCTCGGTCAGGGCAGGATACAAAAGATAGAGAACCTCTGCCTCCAGCCCGTTCTTTCTCTTTCCGATTCCATTTTGTGCCTGGAAGAGCAGCTGGTACTCACTGCCGGAAACCTCACGCCCGGAAACGAAGTAAAGTGGTACCGCGACAATGAACTGATACAGGTGAGCAGCGTGAGCGATTATACACACAGTATTACGGTGCCCGCACCGGCCAGCGGCCAGTACCGCGTTGAAGTATCGGATAACGTTTGTTCGCTCGTCTCCGCAAGCCGGTATGCCGATATGGAGATCGCCATAGGCCCCGTGGTAGTGCAGGAGGGAGACACGCTATTCTCCGGCCTGCCGTGCTCCCATTGTCAGTGGATACAGGACGGGAACCCCATTCCGGGAGCTACCGGCAATTTCTACGTACCGGTTACATCGGGCATTTACTGGCTCGAATTTGTATCGGACCGGGGTTGCATTTACAAATCGGTATCACTGGATATCACCATCAGCGAGGCACCGATGCCGGAAAATGTGGAAAAGCTCACACTGGCACCCAACCCCACCAGCGGACTTGCCCGGCTTGAGCTGGTGCTGAAGCGCGACGAACCCTTTATTGTGAGCATGACGGATGCATTGAACAGGCAGCTGTTCATGCAGACTCACGACACAGCCACCCTGTCGCTGCCCATTGATCTCAGCGCACTTCCACCGGGCACTTACCTTCTGAATATACAATTATCCGGCGGAGTCATCACCCGGAAAATAGTGAAAAGACAGTAAACAGATGAACAAAGGCATTGAAATCCGGTTTCAATGCCTTTATTCTTCGTGTCATGCACATCACCATCCTGTCTTCGAGTACCCGTATTGACCGCCTGTCGCACCGCGTGGCACTGGCACTGGAAAAAGCAATCCTCGAGCGTGGACACACAGCCCGGATACTCGATCTGGCAACTTACAAATTTCCGATTATGGAAGAGGTGCTGCACAGGCACCCGGAACCACCTGCAGGGCTCTCCGATTTTTCAGAAGCCATCCGTGAGTCAGATGCACTTATATTCCTGTCGCCCGAATACAATGGCAGTTATACCTCTGCCCTTAAAAATGCCGTTGACTACCTGAAAGAAAACGAATTCGCCCGGAAAGCCATCGGGGTTGTGTCCGTCACATCGGGTCCGATGGGGGGCATGAGAGGTGCCATATCCATGCAGCAGCTGGTACTGGGTGTATCAGGTTTCGCTTTGCCACAGATGCTGCTGGTGCCGCAGGTATCGCAGAAATTTGACGAACAGGGAAACCTGCTGGATCCTGCGTTCCAGTCGAAAACCGACTTTTTTCTCAATAATTTTATATGGCTGGCAGAGGCTGTTTCAGAGAAAAAAAAGTCAAACAGGGCAGAATAGCAACATATACCATACATTTGTATTTTCTCACTGACCCGGGGCCAGCGGCAACGGGTAACTTTCTGTGCCATGCCCGATTACACGAGAAGAAATCAAAATGTAGTTACCCGCCAGAACGACAAAAAGTCGCAAAGCTCACCTGAAGCCAACCCGCCAGGAAGTGCCGACAGTGAACTGCAGCGTATGGCTGCACAAAGCCAGCAATCAAAAGAACAGCAGGCACTGCAGAAAATTGCCGATCAGAGTAATCAAAAGCCGGCCAGTCAGCCCAAAGCGTCTTCAAGTCAGGAATCTGCAAAAGAAGACAGCCCGGACGAGGACGATTTTAATGTTGACACCGCTGATTTCAGTGAGGATGCTGAAAAGACAAGTCTTGGAGGCAGCAAGCCCGACATGTTTGATGAACTGGAAACTGACAAGTCGCAGTCTGTCGGGGAGGGAGTTGTCGGCCATACCGAAAAAGGTGCCAAAGGATTCACCGGTGCAGGTACTGCAGCCAGAAAACTGGTTGAAAGCGATGAAAAAACACTCCGGGAAGCGATTCAGGCTCTTGCACGCGCAGGTGCATTTGGCGAGGCGATGGCCAGAAAGGAGCTGGAAACGTCATCGGGGACACAGGCTGTCATGGAAGGCAAGGGCAGCGGATTCGCCGGTGCAGAAGGCGAAGCAATCGGCGTCAGAGTCGTTGATGCCATTGAGGGGCTGACACTGATGGCCAGGGCTACCGGAAAGGCGGGAGTCGGATTTGATCTGGAGGGTATGCTGAGCGTTACGCGGGAGATTGGGGGGATTGAACTCGCGGCGCAACTGGAAGCCAAACTGAGTGGATTTGCAGGTGTACTTGCCGAAGCTAAAGGCAAGATAAATATCCATGCGTTCGGCATGGCAGCAGAGGGCAAGGTTTATGCCTTTGCCGGTGCAAAATCGGAAGGAGAGGCCACGATGGCACTGAAAGCCGGGCAGCTCGGATTTGACGGGAAAGCAACGTATGAAGCCATGGCAGGTGCCGAGGCGGGCGCTGAAGGTAAAATATCTGTCGGACTTGAGGGTATCTCCGCCAGCGGTAAAGCGGAGGCATTCGCCGGAGCCAAAGTAAAGGCGGGTGCAGAAGCATCTCTGACCTATCACGGGAAGATTCTGGTGAAGATATCAGGAGAACTGGAGGCATCCGCAGGGGTTGGAGGCTCTATTGAAGGAGAGTTTACAGTAAAAAATGGAAAACTGATTATCAGTGGACAACTGGCCGCTACCCTGGGTCTGGGGGCGGGTGCCATGGGCAGTGTAGAGATTGATTTCAGTGCCATCGCGGAAGCAATCGGTGAAAAACTGCAAGTACAGATAACCAGCATCGCCCTTGATAACAGAAGTGTTGCCGACCAGGACAGAAAATCAACGGGGGATATTTCACCGGAGGAGCAACAAGCGATCGAGCGGCAGCTATACAATGCCGTTTATCCTCACCTGGCAGCTTACGGGAAGAAAAAGGAAAAACTTTTTAACTCAACCAACATATTTGGTCGTAAAAAAGCCGCACATCTGGTAAAACTTGAAAATGTACAGTCAATTATCGACACCAAAATCAGGAGGGATAATGACCTGGCTGAGAAGGTGCTCTATAAATTCTCCGATGTCACACTGGTTGATGCCTGTATGGATGCTTTCGGAAATCAGATACAACCCGGAGGAATAGTTATTCAGGCAGGAGTAATACGGGCATTTGGTGTAAAAAAATCTCTTTAATGGCTACAGCAGTTTGCCGAACTGTTCCTTTCTTCATCTGAAACGATTTCACTATGCAAATGACGAGCTACTACAACCCGGGTTTGTTGATTTCCGTGATTATTCCGGAAAACTGGACAGCAAGTCAGGTGGGTGAAAACAAATTCAGGCTTTTCAGTGCTCCCGAGGGTGGCCTCGAAGATTTTTTTGATGAGTACCGTGTTACAATGAGTTATGAACATATTGCACCTCCGTACGATTCAAAGGACAACTGGCTCCCGGATCTGGTATCTGACAATAACATCCTGATGGCCCGTACTTACAATGAATATACGCTGATAAGCGATTGCTTTTACGAATCAGACAACCGGCCGGCCTACCGGAAGGTATATGCCTGGACAGACGAGCAAACGGGCCTCCGGTTGTTTCAGATTCAGGCATTCATACATGGAGGTCCTCATTCTATGTATATGGTAAACGGCGCGGTAGTTGAAAAATTAAAAGAAAAGTATATCCCGATCCTCGAATCAATCCTGGCTTCTACCAGGATTGCCCCGTCGGCCTAGGGAACGATGTGTCTCCCCTCCTTTCTCAGCTCCTTTTTTATACCCTCCAGAATATCTTCTGTATTAATTTCAGGATTTTCACGCTGAACGGCCTGAAGGGCACAGTATCGCAACACATTGTTAATAGAGCCCCCGGTCATTTCATATTTCGCGGCAATCTGGTTCCAGTCGATATCGGAGGCAGTTCTGACAGGAGAAGAGAACATATTCTGCCACAATTTCTTCCTTTGTTCAGGGCCCGGAGCAGGGAAGTAAACGACAGAGTGGAATCTGCGCAGAAAAGCCTCGTCAATATTTGACTTGAGGTTGGTGGCAAGTATGACAACTCCTGCATATTCTTCTATTCGCTGTAACAGGTAAGCCACCTCCTGATTGGCATAGCGATCTTTGGCATCTTTTGTATCCGAGCGCTTTCCGAACAGTGCATCTGCTTCGTCGAAAAACAAAATCCACTGACTATTTGAGGCGCGATCAAATACCCCTGCCAGATTTTTCTCGGTTTCCCCGATATACTTTGATACAACCTGTGAAAGATCAATACGAAAGACTTCCCGCTTTACTTCCTTGCCGATGAGCGCCGCAGTGAGCGATTTGCCTGTTCCGGGCGGACCATAAAACAGAGCCTTGTAGCCGGCATTCAGCAGTCTGGATAAATTCCAGTCAACAAGAATTTGCTGATAATGCCCGATCCAGGTCTGAATATCTCTCACCTCTGTCAGTGTTTGAGCATCGAGAATCAGATCATGCCATTCAAGCCGGGTCGTTATCTGTCGGGCGGGGAACTGCGAACTGTAACCGGGAATATAGGTGGCACCAGCCTCCTGAAAATAGGATACACATTCAGGTGCGGGGTACAGAACTCCGCTCAGCAAGGGCTCATTTGCGGGTGTCGTATCGAGCCGGAGAATATTCTCTCTGAAAAAATAATGCTGCTCGTCAAACAACCGGAAGTACCGGGAGCGAAGAGCCATGTCTGTACCGGCAAGCACAAAAATAGCCGTTTCTCCGGTAGGAATGAATCCGGCATGCCGGGTGCCTGCCACTCCCCCAAATTCAGAATAACCCCTGTCGTAAACGCGGTTGCGTATGTAAAAGTTATCGAGCGCCTGGGGGCGGAGATGTGGCGCCAGAGCGATAAGCAGAACAATTCGCTCGGCATCTGTCATCTGGAATCTCCTGACAAATAATCCATAAGGAGATGGATCCTTCATCAGGTCAGGGGCCGGAATCTCTTCAATGCGCGAATAGAGACATTCTCCCCCAAAATACAATCTCAGACGCGTATCCAGTATTTCTGCCAGCCACCTGAATTCTCTTTCAAGGGCATCCGCATGCAATGTCAGGCTTTCGTTTTCCATTCCACATCTATTCTTTTAGGCATCCAAGATAATTTGATTCTGGAAAAACCCCAGGGCATAAATTCAAGCAGAATATCGTATGCCCTTGATTTAACATGGAGCGACCAGCGATCCTCCTTTTCAATCAGGCGGCCCTCCCGGACCAGGAAGGCGCCCGACAGGTTGTCAATGGACGAATTTTCCATACGTTTCCAGTTTTGCAGAACACCCCTGAGAAGTGACTCTGACACCTCCACTTCATTGTCGGTCATAATAATTCCGGGTGTCACGGGCATATCAACTGGCAGTCCACACAATATCTTGTTCAATACCAGCATATATTCAGGAGTCTCTGTTTGTCTTGTGGCAAGGTATTGCAACAAATGAACGGCCCTGTCTGCACTCTCCTCATCGCGAAATTCCTTTCCCTCCATTAATCCCAGCACATCGAAGTACCTTGACAGATAGGGGTGGAGAATGACCAAACCTGCATTGAATATGTAAACAGCATCATCCACCCTGACAGAGGCCTCTCTTACCAGTTCAAGTACCGGTTTCACAGAAGACTCCTTTCTGGCATATTTTTTCTGAATATACCTGAAAAGCACGCCCTGTCCGATAGTATTTTTACCCTTCAGCGCCCCGGACAAGTCGGACATAGTCACATGCTCATGAATAACTATACGATCCAGGAACAGTTCGACAGTCTTGTCAAGCGACGGTACTGAATCCGCTCCTGCAGATATCCGGAAAAAAGCCTCATTAAAGTGTCGAATGAGGCGCTCCTGAAGAATCAGGTCGAAATAGTAAACGGCCTCATCTCTTACGGAGAGAAATTCATGCCATTTATCAGTGGCAATGGCTCCCTGAATAATCTCGGCAACATCCGGTGGAATATTTTTTATCGCACGGGATACAATCCACTCATCCCTGAGCAGCGTTTTTACTACTTGCAGTACAGGCTTTTCTGCTACCTTCAACAGCCAGGCAATCGTTCCGGATGCATCCGGCATATCAGACCACCTGAGCGCACCGGAAAACAGTTCCTGCACTGACCTCAATTCGCTGGCCAGAAGGGTCAGGTAGCTGTTATCAGGGAAGGCAGATTCATCCGGGGCATATCCCGTCCTCGATTCAATCGCCCCGGTCAACAGAACAAGCTCCGGTTGAGTGACCACTCCTGAAGCCCTCAGAGCATATTTTCGACCAGCCTGACTCACCTGCGGGTGCTTTGTCAGATAATGTGCCATGACTGATTGATCAACATGATAATGCTGTGAAAGCATTAACAAAAGTTCTTCAAATATGAAATACGGATGTTTGACGAGATGTAACTGAGGCAATAATACAGAAACCACGAAATCCCAGATTTTCACCACACTGATTTTCCTGCGCCCGGACGGTGAGAATATCAACAAATCAACTGCCATCAGATCCAGATCTACCTGTGTACTTTCATAACGGGCTCTGATGATTTGCTCCAGCAATACCCTGTTGTAATACTGCCTGAGCCGATTGTTCAGATCTGTTTTGGCAGCAACAGTCTTCCAGTGTGCAGCAGTCCGTCCGGGACTCAGTCTCCAGAGTGCAATCAGCCTTTCTCCCAGTTGTTGAATATCTGGCGAGTGTGCATCAAACAGGCGCCCGTTTTCAAGGAAATACCACAAATAATCATCCTCGGAAGGCCGGGCGGAATCCGGTAACGGTTGCCGCCCGATGAAGCCCGTCAGCTCCTGCAACAGATCAGCGTTGATTTCAACAGTGCCTGTTAACAGGTACCGGAGCGTGTCATTCACAATCTTACCGGTTAACTGGCCTGTATTCACCCTTAATACATCCTCTATTTTGCTCCATTCCGTGTCGGTCAGATTTGTTAGCCGTGCAACAAGATTTCGTCGTGCTCTTTCATAGAGTATTCCCGACAACTTGAGAAGTAGCCCCGATCTTCTTTTGTACAGTTCATGTAAACGAAGCCTGGTTTCTTTTGAGTTCATTGCTGCAATTTGCAGCATGACACCACTTAATTCTTCATCAGACAGCGGCAACACTCCCGGTGGATATCTTCCTGAATCAAGGTAGTACCACATCAGCGCTTCAGGACTATATTGATCGGCCGGGGCATATTGATCAACCGGAGCGTATTCAGGCAATTGCCTCAGGTATTCAATAATATCTGATTTTTCATCCAGCCGGCCCTGAAGTGTTGCCCTCAGCAAATCAGTCAGCAGACGATTGTCGTCCGGAATATCCGTCGCCCGGACCGGCAGCTGGACCAATTGTTTCCAATCATTTTCGCCCAGATTCAGCAATGTAAATACAAGTGCCTTCAGATTAGCGGGAGACAATAGTCCTACAAGCCTGAGAAATAATCCCGCACTGTGCGAATTTAAATCCCTCAGCTGTCTGACAGTTTCCGCTCTGTTAGTCCGGGATGCCTCCAGCAGTATAGTTGCCATCTGATTTTGAGGTATTGATCCGGCTAATCTTTTCCCCTGATCGAGGTAATACCACAGCTGATAGACAGGGGATATATCCGCCACCCTTGATGGTTGATCTGAACCCTTCCGTTCGGTGAGCCGTTCAATATCCGACTTGTTTTCAATTTCACCAGACATGATCATTCTCAGCAAAGCGTATAATACCAGTTCGGTATCAGGTTTGTCCGGACCGCCCTCCTCCCCAAGATAACTGATAACCGAGGCAAGTTTTTCATCCGATATGTCCAGCAGCCGGCTAATTACCGAACTGACTATTTCCTTTCCCGGACGATTTATCCGAAGTAAAAAAGCGAGGTTCCGACGATATAAGTCCCTGAATCTGTAGAGTGTATCTTCCCTGTCATGCTCAATAGCGGAAAGTATCATGGTGGCAAGCTCCTCTTCTGTCAATATGGCTGATCCGGCCGGAAAACGACCGTATTCAAGATAAAACCACATCGCCATCTGTTGCGGACTCCTTGTACCGGCTAAAATTTCTGTCTTCGTACCAGGGGAAGGCAGAAGATCCCGGAGTATTGAAAGCAAGGATTCAGCGCCTCTGATTTCACCGGCAAGCCACCACTTCAGTATCATCACATCGGGATTACTGTAATCTGTAGTCCTGACCTTTCCGGTCTTACTGAACAAACGCTGTACCTCCTTCCAGTCGGAAGGGCCCAGATTCAGCCAGACAGACAGGAGCGTCCGCAATCTGGCTGAATCAAATATCCGGCCCATGCGGAGAATAATTTCCGGAGTACGAATGTATATTTGACGCAAGCGTTTTGCTACCCTTTCAGGATGATCTGAAGATATCGCTCTGAGCACCGAATAAAACTGATCCGGGGAAAGCGTGTTGGTTCCGGAGGGATGATGTCCATATTCCAAAAAGAACCATACCGGGTACTCCGCGTCGTACCGACCCGGGAGAATCGGGCTCTCCGGTTCCTCCAGGCCCATATGTGCCGACATAAGACTGGCCAGCGTACTGATATCAACGGCCGCTCCGGAAAGGAGAAAACCAAGTGCTGCAGTCTGAAAACGGACAGGACTATAAACAGCAACTGAACCAGACCGAATAACATCTTCCCAGATTATCCACTCGTTTAAAACTGCACCCGCCACACCAGCCACCAGTTGCCTTAACTGATAAATATCAAATATTTTGGATAAATGAAGCATTAAGGCAGGATGATAGCGGAAGAGTTCCCGCAAACGCTGAACTGTTCCGCTATTATTGATTGCCAGCTGATTCAGTAATATAGCTGCAAGTTCCTGACTATTCGGGGAGGACATACCCTGCGGATACCTGCCCTGCTCCAGAAAATACCACAGCAGGTATTCTTTTTCGAAAGCACTGTTTAATTCAGCGTACTGTGATACACGCAATCCCGATTCGTACTCCAGCGCCAACTTTAACGCATCCAAAGAAGTAACATTACCGGAAAGAACCAACCGTAACATGGCTGCGACCGTATCTTCCGGGGAAATATTGCCTGCTGAGCGAAACCTTATCCGCTCTGCCTGCCTCACTGCTGCAAGTTCTGTCCCGAGGACAGCGCTTATCAGGCGCCTGCGTGTGTCTATGCCGATTATTGCTGCAAGGCGAAGTAACACAGCACTTTCTCTCTTGAAAATAGCACTCAGTCGCCGGATATTATAGGTATTCCCTGATTGAATCCATTGATCAACAATCCGGCTTCCCTCCCTTCTTGAAATTGGCCTGACGGTTACTGGATAACTCCCGAACTCGAGATATGACCAAAAGTGTTCATCCAATCGCCCTGATCCGGCTGTTTCCGATGATGCAGCAAACCGCTCCAGTTCCTGAATTACTCCAGACAACAGTTCCTCTCCCGACATACTCCCAGTGCTCATCATATACCTGAGACTGGCTGACAGAATATCCTCATTTTTCAGTTTTACTTCACCGGCCACGTGTTCTTCCAATACCTGCCATGCTGCCAGATCCAGCCCTAAAATGTATGCGATGAACCTGCGCTGTCCTTCCTGATTGAACAAGGCGACGAATCTGGCTACAAATCCCGGACGAGTGCTGTACATTTCTCGAAGTCGTCCAAGCGTTAACTCCCTGCCTGATCTCAAAATATATTCCAAAAAGAGCTCCCGATCCGAATTCTTCAACTGAAACAACCCCTCGTCGAACCGACCAGACTCAAGCCATGTCCAGATGCGTGTTGCGGCGACAACATTCTGCCTGCCATCAGGGGTGTCAGAGATTTCCCCGGCCTCCAGTTCACGACGTATCTGACTGATCACTGCATTTTTATCCGTCCAGGTTTGGGTGATAATATTTTTAAGCAGCAGAAGCGGCAGAAGATTAGTTCTGGCGGTGTCTGTTCTGTACTCCTCAAGCAAGTCATTCAATGCTGTCCATCGTTCCGGTGAGACATCCGTCAGTTTCCCTGCCAGTTTATACACATCTTCCTGATTCAGCAGTTCAAGCAACCTTGCCAAAGTAGTTCTGCTCCGGGAATAAGACCTCCTGATTTTTTGCAGCAGCTTTGCTCCATCAGCAGTTTCATTCATCAATATTTCCAGCGCGTCTGAACCAGTAATATTTTTCCAGCCTGCAGAGATGATACCCGTTTCAAGATAGTGCCAGAATGCGTCTTCATCCCGGTCAGGAACATTAACTGAAGAAACTGTTGCATATATGAACGCTTCCGGTTTGACTTCCTCTGCCCGTAGCAGATAACTGATGCTGAATAAATACCGTTCCTGAGCGAAACCCGTGTCTTTCAGTATTTTTTCCCATTGAGCCCAATCCGATTCGAACCAGGCGGCAAAAAAATAAGCAAAGTCCTGCCTTCCCAATATACTACTGATCAGAGAGGGCAACTCCCGGTTTTTTTGCGCCGTTTTTTTCAGTCTCGCCCGCACTGTTTCGCCCCTGTTTCTCAATGCACCCGTGAGCAAAGCGACCATATCAGCTCTCCCCGGCCCGCCAGTCATAAAGACGCCATATTCAAGATAGTACCACAACAAATCCTCGGGATCGTGATACTGCTGTTGAGAAATATTGAAAATCCCGATCCGGGGAGGCGCTTGAACAGGATCGAAAATTTGTTCAATCTGAACACTGACTCCTGACAATACCGATCTTAACACTAATGACAGCCGGTAACGAAAGTCTTCCTGCGTCAGAGACACGGACTTTGTATTTTCCAGCAAAGTCCACTCCGACTCATTTAATTCCTGAAGATCGCGAAGAAGATACCGCAACTCATCCACCGATAAAATTCTGTTCAGGGTGGTAATCAGGTCGCTGCCGGATCTGTACAGCTCTGCCAGTCTTTTCCTGACCAATACGGGATTTTCAGCGACAATATTCCGCATCAGTACTGCCGGCGGGTATCTCCCTGATAACTTCTGATTGGGTGGATATACTCCATACTCCAGCAGATACCACATGACGAGCTGATCAGACCATTTACGGCCCTTCCTGGCTGTACTTTTCAATTTGCCGGCACCAGCAACAAGATCACAAACTATCCACCTGAGTGTTTCTGACCATGAAAGATCAAGGGTGGTATCAGATAAAAGCGTGGACCGCATTTCATCCAGCAGCTGGCCCGGGATTCCAAAAAGATTTCTGGCAATCGAAATCAGCGTCTGCTGACTCAGATACCTGGTAAATTTTGCAGCAAAATTGCGATCAGCCTGTTGGAATCCCGCAATTTTTGAAAGAAGATGACCAGGCATTTCAATTATCTCACTTGCAATAACCCGGTTAATAACTGCAGGGTCCGGCGTAACTTCTCCTGCTGCCAATGAACCGGCACTCAGGTAATCCCAGATAATTCTGTGCTCATTTTCAGGAATGTCCGGCGTCAGTATTTCCTTCCGGACAGATGGCAGCCACTCGTCCAAAATGCCGGGCAGCGAAACAGTCAGATCAGTTCTCCGCGAAACAGACGAAGCAACCAGCCATTTTAATGCCTGTATCCAGATTTCTTTAATAATGTTTGCCGGCCAGTCTGTTCCCGAGGTTTCTCTGATGCTGTTTCTGAGTTTTTGAAGATCTGTGCCGGAGAGACCAGATACCGTTCTTTCCAGGCTGTCAATCGGGATACTGTGAAAAAAACTGCTCCATTTTCGAAAATCTCTCCGCGCCAGATCTTTCAATTTGAACAGCGTGTCCAATGGCAAATTACCGGCAGCCTCTGCCAGATAATAACCGGCATCGGCAACAGACAGTCCGACCGTACCTTCGGGGAAACTGCCATGCTCCATAAAATACCATAACAGATTGTTACGTCTTACGTCAGGCGTCGGTATTGCGACCAGTACCGAACCTTTTTCTGTTTCGTCCAGCAATTCGGCCAAATATAACTTGCCGGAATCAGGACGGGCAATCAACTCGCGAAGTATCTCTTCCAGTGCAGGTCGTGCAGGTATTTCATATTTCTGAAGGGCATCCCGGTAGCGCTCCAACAGCCTTGTGTCAACACCGGTGAGTAGCGTCAACAATTTTATGATTCCTGTCTCATCCAGTCGAAAAAAAAGCGCCGATAAAACTGCCGGCCGAATAGATACAAGATGTGACAGCCTGAAAATTGTCGGAACCGGATGTAGTTCGGCACTATGGAATAAAGCGGACAAATGATCCTCTGTCAGCTCGGTTAGCCGGCCCGTTTCCGTTTGCCACCAGAAGGCAGCCTCTGCCAAAACTGGTTTCTGGTCCGGCTTATTCCTGAGCGTATTCAGCAGATTATCTGAATAGGCAGCCATGTCCTCCGTGCTGTATTCGTTCCTGATAAACTGCTGCAGGATGGCGATACGGAATTCCCTGGACGAAAAACGGGATTCTGAAGATAGCTGCTCCTGATCTGTGATAGCAGAAAGTTCACCGGTAGGTACTCCTGAAATATTTGAAATCAGTAGAAGCAGATCCCGGTTACTCAGCCTGTCTGCCAGCACGGAGACAAACGATGCAGCAAGAAGTGACATTTCGCGCAGTCGGGCGCGCACATGAACCGGATACCGCCCGCTCATTTCAACAAGAAAATCCAGCAGTTCATCTTCCCGAACTACCCTGCCAGTCTGGTAACGATCAGGCAGTTGCCAGTTTTCAAGATAATACCACAACAACTCCTCCAGCGACATCATTCCTTCCTCGTCGTACCGGCTCGTGACGGGCACCGGCAAACTCCTCAGAATCTCTTCCCTGTCAGAAAACTGATTTTCAAGAATCCAGCCGAGATACTCCATCCACTGGTCCTGAAACGACAAATCCGTTTCGCCTTCTGCAAACGGTTTAATTTCAATTCCAGACAGTGCAAACAGTAGTTGAGCGAGGTATCCGGCACTGCACTGCAGCGAAAGCCTGGACAATATCCAGGGCCTTCTCTTGAATATCTCGCGCAATCTGGAGAGAACCAGAACCGGATACTTAGTTGCCAGATTCAGAAAATTTTCCAGCAAACGCTCCTGTGTGACATTCGGAGCAACTACAGGTATCGTCCCAAATTCAATGTAATGCCATATCAAATCCTCCCCGGTGAAATCGCCTGCAATATTGCTGGCCTTATCAGGCTGCCTGTTCCTGATTATGGAAGGCAATTCAGTTTCCAGCTTTTTCCGTTCAGAAACCTTGGTGGATAACATCCATCTCAGGGCGGCTTCCAGAATTTCCCTGAAGATGAGATGATCCATTTCACCAACATGATTCAAGGGAGAAAGAGGACTTCCGGAAAGCAGCCTGATCAGTTGAGCCAACTGTTCCGTATCGTATATATTCATCAGCCTGACAAAGACTTCAGGCCTTCTGCCTGCAATCTCCTGCAGCCTTGAAAGCACCATCACCGGTTTTTGTGCCGCCAACTTCATCATGACATCTCCCGGATACATTCCTCCTGATGTCCGGTTAAAATCAACGGAATACTTACCTGTTTCGAGATAATGCCATATAAATTCTTCGGGGGTATAAATCATGTTGCCTCCGGCCTCATCAGGCACCCTGACTTCCATTTCGGGCACAGACAGGATTTCGCGAAGCCGGGAGAGATGGGAGGATGGCAAAATCAGCAACCATTCCAATAGTTCTCTCAGATATACTCCCGGATTTAGTCCCGCGGCAAGCTCCTTCACCCTGCGGGAAACCAGTTTTTTGTCAAGACCCGATAAAACAGCTATCAGAAAAACCAGATCCCTGTCAGCATACAAGCGAACCAGCCTGTCAAGAGCAGAAGTAGCCGAACCTCTTAATTCTTTCAAACGGGAGATGAAGATAACAGGTTGCCGCCCGGCCTGTTTGATAAAATGAACTTTATGCTCCGGCGAGACAGGTTTGTTTCCCGAGGTCCTGCCTGTTTCAAGAAAATACCAGACCGCCTCGCCCGGCTTGACCGGAAGTGTTCGTACAGATCCGGTTTTTGACTCCATCATATCAGGTAATAACTCCCTGATCCACGCCCGTTCAACATGGGGAACCGACAGGATTACATGAAGCAATTCACTCCATATTTCCTTTTCCAGCGACTTGTGAATACGCCACGAAGCCGACATTTTTTCGGTTTCGGCCACTGAAAAACCAGTTGCTGAAATGAAAACAAGGCGCAGGAGCTCAACATCAGCCAGTCGGGTCAGTACAGACAAGCTCCAGGACCTGCGACGGATTATCTCCCTTAATCTGGCAACAGACAGAAGAGGTGCCTGCCGGAACTCCTCTTTCATCATTTTCAGGAATTCTACTACGGAAGCTGCGGGCAAACCTTCTGCGAAGGAGCCGGCTTCCAGAAAATACCACATACTTTCAGCGGGAGTAACCGGCTCTGACACATGGCTCTCCGGCAACTCCGGCGTCAGATTTTCAACCATGCCGCTCAACAGCTCGGGTATCCTTCCGCGAACAGATTCTGGCTCTGATATTAACTGGAACAAAATTTCCTTCCAGATTTCCTTTCCCGACTCATTCCGCTCCGATTGTAATGCCGCCAGATCCTCTGCCGGTATTCCCGACCACAGACTTGCCAGTTGCCTCAGTGTTGCCTCCTCAGCCAGATACGCCAGTCTGGACAATGACCACGGACGGCGACGGATAATTTCACGCATCCTCGACAGCGTGAGATCCGGCTGCTCCCGGACAAACTGCACAAGCGATTCAAACACCTCCCGAACAGACAAAGGAGTGGCCCCCGTCGGAAAGCGCCCCAGTTCAATAAAATACCACAGCCACTCCTCTCTGGAATGCCGGGAAACAGAATATTCTGACAAACTGTACCAATCAGGAGATAATGCCAGTACTTCCGGAATATTTAAACTGCCGAGATCTGCCTGTAGCGTTAACCTCTTGCTGGAAACAGGATCTTTCAAGAGTGCCTTGAGCAAAATTTGCCCTTCCACATTATTATTCCGGATATATTCAGACAGCCATTCCGCCGGAGACTTATCGACCATCAATCTGTTTGCCCACCACGGATACCTTCCGGTAGAAAAGTAGTATCTCAGAAAGTGGCCGATATTTGCGCTATCCGACAAGGACCTTTGCCAGCTGTCTTTCAACAACTGTACGCCCAGCTGTTCTCTCAATGCCTTTAACAGTATATCCGTCAGATTATTTTCCAGATTATACCTGCTGAGTGCTCCCAAATCAACTACCAGCCGATCTATTCTGAGATGTACTTTTTCTGTATGCATTTCGTCCAGAGCAACAGACAGGGGCACCGGGAGAATTTCATTGAATATCCTGCTGACAACAGAAAAAACAAGGTCTGAGAGTTGCCTGGAGGGAACATCAATAACAAAAACAACTTTGCCGATGACATGACTAGCGCCAACCATCATCAGTTTGTGTTATTGCCTGCAGCTTTAACAAGAAAATCGGCAAGAATATAGGAGAAGACATCAATCACACCGGTAGTAGTTCCCGGAGCAGCTTTCGCAAGCCGCCAACTGAAGTATGCGTCTTCAAATCGTCCCATCTGCACCCAGTTCAACCACAGAAAATCTATATGCAGATGAGCCGGGGCAAACTGGAGTACCAGTCTTTCAAAGACCCGTTTTCTGTCGGAACCTGCAAATCTGGAGGGCCAGTCGGGAATAACAATACTCAGGCGAGCCGAATAAAAACTGTCGGCATCTCCATCAATAATATTTTCTGTTTTCCAGTCAGGCGGCCCGAACATAGCATTTATTTCACCCGGATTTTGTTCCATGATACGCATCATGTTACGGGATATTTCGGGAATAGCGGACCGGGCAACATCTTCCGGAAAACTCTCACTGCTCACCAGAATTTCATCATCACCCGCACTGATGACAATAAAGCATCCGGAGGAATCCCCGCTATCCTGCTTTATGGAAAAATTATCCGGATTAACTGCGATTGCAAGCAAACTCTGCGACCACCCTTCAATCACTTCCGGACGGTGATAGTGCGGACTGCACATGGCAACATATCTGTCATTCAATGGTGCCTGAAACGTCAATCGGGCCATTGATGGCGACAGTGGTCTTAACAAAACATGTTCAACTATGAAAAAATTCGTTGACCTCTCGTCGAACTGGAGAACATCCGCTATGAATTCGTCTCTCAGTCTTTGTAATGACTCCTGATTTTCAGCTTTGCCCAACCAGTATTTCTCTCTTCCGGCATTTGCGACGAGGTACAGTGCCCATTCTCCGTTCTCCTGTAATATTTCATAACCTTCAGCTCCACCTCCGTAACGGAGGAGTGATTTTACGGGAATACCTCCGCCTTTCCGCTCGGGAGATGGCGTATTAAATCTGTCGAAAGGGAAAAAATCCGTACAACTGATATCTGCTTTTTCGGGAATATTCAGCAGGATACATATCCTTGATTTCAACGGCGGCACCCCGGGAAGATATCTGTTATCGGACTGATACCCCTCGTAACGCTCCAGATAATTAAGTCCGGCGCCTCGCTTCCCTCCGGATGGCACATACGAACTGATCATTCGGGCATACATTTTGACAGCCAGCTGGTCAGCGTTCTCATTTTTCCATTCAGCGATTTTTTTCACAAAATCAGACTCGATGGACTCCCCGAATCGCGACAAAAGATGACTCAGAAACTGAATCCGGCGCTCCAGCGGCCTGTCACTGAGAGCAGCCATTCCGCTTAGTGCCCTTTCAGTTTCTTCCCTTTTTGATTCCTCCGTTCCAAGTCTGAGCAGCGGATCAATATCGGGAATATCGAAGGGGAACCCGGATGCATAAAATGTGGTATCCTGATCGGAATACCTGGCTTCGGCCAATGGCGATTCGACATGAAAAAGATACTTCAGGCGAGTTATCTGCTTCATGGATGAAGCCAGCAATATTTCAAAAATTGCCAGATAGCCCTTCAGCTGACGGGCGTATGCATAACGCTCGGCTGTTGGGTTACCCGGAATCCCAAAGGAGGTAATACCATATGCGACAGGAAACAGCTGCTGGATTGAATAATACGCTGCAATATCTTCCAGGCGCTTCTGACTTGTCGGAAGATCATCGGGGCGATATTTCTTGCTCTGTAAATGCTGATCATCTCTGGCAATGGCTGCCTGCCACATCTGTTTGGCAACATTCAGTTCAGCGACGACCTCCTGATCATTTCTCACAAACCGGATCTGGTGACTTCCCGGGAGTTCACCGAGCGGAGAAAGCGTCAGACAGGTATTTTCGTCCAGCATCACCTCTTCGGAAAATACTACAATATCATCCATCATGAACACCAGGTCGCGTATCCCCAGTACTCCTTCCGTCTCGCTGATTGCATCTCTGAGATAAGACAGGTGAATGGTATCCGCGGACGAGGAGAAATTTTCACGGGCAACAAATCCGTTCAGAGGTTTCGGGCCATCAAACAAGCCGTCGGAAGTCATTCCGGAGGACCGCAACTCCTCCAGACTCCTGATTTGTAGTACCGGAGTCAGACGCTTTTCAAGATTCCGCAACATGGCACTCAGCACCTGCGTGGGTGACACCTCGGGGCCGATCTCAATCAGAGCCTTCACCGACAATTTTCGCTTGTTGAGAACCGTCACCTTTCCGATATCCTCTCCCAGCGCTCTGTTTTCGAGGTACAGCCTCCTGACCCTTTCAATAATATACGCTGCATCCTCCTCTTTGATGTAGTCCTTGAGACGGAGCCTGAAATCGTAAAGCCCCCTGATACCATATTTGTCGGTAACAGGATCAATCCATGCATCATCCAGTACATCCTTGAAGTGGTCCAGCAAGAGACATTTAAGGTCAGTTACCGTCAGGGGTACACAAGACAGCATTTCATCGGGTGGGAAAAACGCGTTTGAAGGACGCTCTGATTTGTTGTATTCCGATGAATAAAGCAAATCCCTTACATGAAAATTGCACCTGTATGCGAGATCTGTTATACCAAAGCACAAGTACTCCAGTATGGTTACTCCCGGATCATGATGATTATAATCAGTCCATATACCCCCGGAATATTTTTGCAAATACCCTGTACCCTCCTTCCGGAGGGCCTCATAATCCATTGCTTTATGGGGCAGTTGATGTTTGGAAATGCTTACCGGATCAGACATTTTCCAGGCTATTTAAACAATGCATCATCCAGAAGAGCGCTGACATGATAGCGGATTTTATAGGCCGTACCATCGGGTTTCAGCCCGTAATGCTGATATGTTCGTATTTCGAGATGATAGAGACTCCCTTCAGATTTCCACCTTAGATCAATTCTGTTCCAGAATAGCCCGTAATAGGACCTGGTCTGCCTGATCGTGTTTTTACCTCCTCCGAAAGTACCCAGTGCGATTGCATGCGTTACCGCGTATTTGCCACGACCGCTACCGCCATCAACCCTCGCTACCACTTCGAAAGCCGAGGGGGCGCTCAACCGGGAAAGTACAGGCCTCCAGGTTCCGTCAGCATCGGCCTCTCCGATTTGATAAGTACCCACCCTGGTGTGTAGCCCTGCGGTACCATTCACCTCCAGGGTAGTTCTGGGGTCGGATGTTCCGATACCAACACCGCGCATTTCAGAGAGAACCATTTTACTCTCTCTGATCAGTTTGCCATTCTGATCGGGTCTGACAGCATCGAAGCAGAGTCGGCCTCTTCCGGGTTCCCTGCCTATGTTCACTTGCCATTCAGGCAGGTTCTCAACGCTGCTCTTGTAAATACTCATTACAGTTGTTTCCGAGCCAGCCGGAGCCAGCTTTAAACCTTCTTCATCAGATTTTGCAAACCCGTCGTCAATTTTATTCACCTGGGAATCTATCAGATAAGCAAAGTGGGTTTCCGTGGGAGATTGTCCCTTTCTGAAGAAATTCTTCAAAGACTCCCTGTTCCAGAGTTTTTTCATAGACTTTGACTTTACTGCTTCATTACTTGGGATTGATGAACCATTCTTCGTTATCGGGGAGTTGATTATCCTGTTCCGGTTCCACTTCTCCGGCTTCTTCTCCGAAAATCACGAAATCAGTACCCAGACGCATCCTTTCAATAGACGCTGGCTCGGCTGCAATGTATGACTCATTCTCCATAATTTCGATATCATGCTGATCAACGGGAGAAAATACCGACCAAAGTGTGCCAGCCCTTATTACCACGTCTTTTTGCCTGTTCATGGCTGTATCCTGCAGAGAAAACCCGTCTTCCGCACTGCCGGAAATTCTCACGAGAGAAAATCTGGTGACCTTTGCCACATAATTCCGCTCCCTGATGAATGACAGTACATCATTTCTTGAAATAACCCCGCCAAAGTGTATAAGTGCATCAGCGGAGTCTTTCTGTAACCATGGACACAGAAAATAAAGAATTTCGGTTTGTAACTGCTGTAAATATTTACCCTTGTCGGCTTCAAATTCCTTTTTAAGCGTCAGGGAGCAGGTTACTTTCAATTTGTCGTAAACCGGGTTGATTATTTCCGGTCTCAGAAAAGGACTCATTCTGGCAGACAGGAAGTCCTCCATTTTTTTGATTTGATGATAGGATACAACCGGCTCGGTCTCGCCCTCCCTCACTTCAGGCATCACTACAATTCTGACGGTACCGGATGTTACCTGCGGGTACTCCATTCTGGTAAAACACTTGACCCTGCGCAAAAAGTCAAATTCCTGCATCAGCAAACGCTCGATATCCCAGGTAGTGATACCCCTTCCCTTGTGCCTCAGGCGTTCGCTTACGCGCACCAGAAAATCCTGCATGCCCTCATTTTCACGCCCCCCGTAGTAGCGGGTTACCTGTCTGACGCCCTGAACTTCCGGGATACCCTTTACCAGAGTTGCAATACCCGACTGGTTTTTCAAATCAGCGAAGTGCTGGCTGTCACCATTATCCTTCCACTCGACCTCCAGTGCATTAAATCCAATATGTTTGATTCTCCCGGCAATAGATAAGTCACCCTTTGCAGCCACCCTGATCCAGAAGCATGCTGCGGGCATAATGGTATTCTCCTTTTCGATATCCGGCGGAACGAGAAACCTGATAATTCCCGATGTACTGAAGTTTCTGGTAGTGTCTGACTGAATCATTTCAACCGGGAATAATTCCCAGCTATTTCTCCTCAGGTAGCTCCAGGAAAGTTCCAGATCGTGATAGTTCTGACCCAGCCTACGTTCTGTCATTTCAATGAACATGGAAACAGGTCTTCCAGGCATTATCTCATTCAGTCCAAGATACAGGTAGGCATCATGATCAAAATCGGGGAACAGAAACCCCGAGGCTGAGCTCCCCTGCGAATAGATTTCCTGATAACCAAACGGGTGCAGGGTATAGATCTTTTCGTTTGCACGCTGATCATTTTCTCCCGATTTTGAAGAAGTCAGATTTAAAACGGTTTTTGCGGAATAATCAACCCTCACATTGTTTAATACAGGTACGAAAGGCTCCTTTGGAAGCACCGGAGGTTTGTTTTTCCCGATACCGAACAATCTGCTCAGAAAGCCGGGTTGCTTGTGGCTGATCATGGCCACAGAAAACAACCTGTAATAATCAGCATGACCAAATCCGGCAACCGGCTTGTCGAGCATTAACCTGAAATAGCCCGAGCGAGTATCATTGGAATACTCGGGCAACTGATTCAGTCGGTAATCAGGCTCCAGTTGCAACACCGGGAGCTCATCTACACTGACCGATGTTCCGCTGCGCAGTTTGCCGGAAGGGCTGTCTGACTCAAACAGCCGGTATGATGGTTGCTGTCCGACATCCGCAGGGTTGAATGACCTGTTGCTCAAAGCGCTCAGCCTAACCTCAAAGCTGACGTTGTCAAGGCCCAGATTGTACGCTCCGAAATATTCCGAAAATCCGCCGGCTAACTCGGGAAGATTATTCCAGTTTAACTGAAAGGCCAGTCTTGTCAGTCGCTTGGTGAACAATTCGGCGCTTCCTACCATGAGATAGGCATTTTTTGCCGGAGTCGGACCAAAGGGCTGAAAAGGCATGCTCCCGTCCAGCAATCCCGTCTGATTGTAAAAGGACAGCGATCTCAAGCCTGACACATTCACTTCTATCTGAACTGTCTGTACATCCAGAATACTGCAGAATGTATAAATATATGTGTCGCTGTCGGGGTTGAGAATTGTTTTCAACAGTGGCCACCCGGTATCATCCGGGAACTCATGTATGGACGGATCATTCCGGCGAATTGCGGGGTCGTCTTCCATCAGGCTTATCCGGAAACTGAAACCGCCCAGTAATTCCCACTGCCCGGCATCACTTAACGACCAGCGTTTGAGCGGAATCCAGCCCTCTTCACCAGTGGCGCTGAGCAAAAAAGCGTCTCTGAATATTTTTACAGCCACCTGAGAGCGTGTAAGACCGAGATTGGTGGCCATATCGTCAAGAAGAAACAAAAAAAGCCCCATGCTTCTTTCAGAAAAGCGATAGGTAACTATGATTTCTCGCCTCCCCTCTTCCAGTAGTAACACCGGTGACGAAATAATAAATCCCGTTTCAACATCCGCCATATTCCGACCCGACTCCCCCTTGTTGAGCTGTTCCTCACCAAAGGCGGGCCATCCCGTATCGTCAACCCTGAAAGGACCGCCCTGGCCGTCACCGGAATTGGCAACCGGTGCCGAATAAATACCGGTCACTACCCTGTATGAACTGTTTGATACCAGTTCACGATTTTTGCTCAAAAAGACAGTTCGGAACGAACTTACAGCCATTTGATTCAAAAGAAGTGAATCAACGGACAAATAGACTGCGCTGTTACCGGATACACCCGGACCAGCGGAAAATTCAGTATGTCTTTTCAGTAAAAATTCGGGCGTATTTTCAGCAAGTCGAACACATAATACTGCCCTGTCAGGAACCGCCGGGCGCCTGTGCTGATGGAGAATTTCTTCAAAGTAGTGCAGCAGGTGCTTCCTGGGCAGTTCGTTCATCTGTACCTTCGCATGCTCCATCAGCCTGAAAAAAGCCAGCAACATTCCTATATGCGGAGCATGGCGGTTATTATTTTCCAGCGACTCATTAAACCATACCACAGCTTTTTCACTGATATAGACCAGCGCCAGATAAAACTGCTGATATGCCCGCATGACAATGGGCTCCGATGAGGCTATTAACTTCCCAGCGTCTGTGGTCTGAAAATCCCGGGGCGGTTCTGGACCATCATACAGCCAGATTGCATGTGTATGCTGAAGCACAACATCAATTTGCGGGTCTTTTATGATGCCCGCCAATCTGAATATGTTGATTTCGTTTCTGAAGCGGTAAAACTCCAGCGCAAGCGAATTTTTTATTATATCTCCCAGTGTTTCCCCTGCGGTATTATCCGCTCCGAACTGATTTGCTCCGGAAGACTGTAAATACCAGTCATTGAGTATTCCCGCAACAGATGATATTTTGGCAAGAAGTGTACTATACAGGCTGATTCTGTACTCCTCCGATGTGCTTTCATGCAGCCTGACCACAAGCGTCCTGATTTCCGTATCAATGACCTCCGGCCTTACCTCTAGCATTCGTGCAAGAATAACCGAAATATCACCCGACAAAAACAAGTCCCATCCTTCACGACGTTCATTGTGCTCGTCAAAGAAATTAATCAGAGATGCTGCACGACTCAGAAAAGCCAGCCACTGCCAGGTTTCCCTGCCCTCAATACGAATGTTTGAAGGCAAGAGTACCGAAGGGATACGCTCGTTGCGGCTTGACCCCCTGAAGTTATAGCTGTATCTTCTGCTTCTCTTCATTTACAGAATTTGCTCGGATGGCTTCAGGTTGGTTCCCTCCCCGATATAGAAAGGATAAACAATGTTGTGCCGGGTATTTGTACTGATGACCCTGAAATCAATAATAATATTCACCTTGCCATCGAGTAGCGAAACAAGCACCACGTCAACCTTTTCGAGTATCACCCTTGGCTCGAAAAGCAGAATAGCCCTGCTTACCATGTCTGCAATTTTGTTTTTTACAGCGTGGGTAAATCTCTCAAATATCATACCCTGAAGTCCGCACCCGTATGCAGGGTTCATCAGTCGCTCCCCGGGAGTTGTAGAAAGCAGAATGAGTACACTCTGGCGTATATCTTCCTCTCCCGACTCCATGATAACATCACGATCGTGAGCGGAGAATCTGGGGGGAAATGACCAGCCCGTACCCAGAAATGATGCTGACGTGTTATCTGCCATAAATCAGGTTTTTATCCTCCTATCATTACATTGGGCATACCCAGCACAATGGATCCGCCATGTGCAGTGGTATCGCCCAAACGAGCTGCCGGTTTGCCTCCAATCATTACCGTTGCAGAACCTTTAATAATGCTGTCAGGAGGCCCCACACAAACACAATTATCGCCCATAACAGCAGCCGGCAATCCGCCTATCAGGACGGTTGGAGCCCCGGGGCCTATCACCGGTCCGCCAACATGAGGAATCGGAGGAATTCCCGGTGTCATCATGGGACAAGTATGAAGATCTGTTATTCGCGCAGCAGGAGGCATATTATTGAATTTTTTCGAGTAAAATATCCAGTTCGGCCCTGATGGCCCTGACATTGGTCAGAATGCGTTTACCGTAGATGACTTCGTGGATAATCAGTTCGTTTCCATTGTTGTAAATGGCTGCCGAGATAGACTTGCCTGAATTCCGGAGAAAGATATGATCATCAACATTATTCAGTCGGTTCAGATTCCACAGGCGAGCCTCCCCGAATATACTGGCAGAAAAAAGCTGCGGCAACACAGGATTAAATTCCAGCGCTGTTATCGTACTCTCGTGCGCACCGGGAAACAGATGGAAAACGGGATCACCGATACCAATCACCGGATAGTTCATGCTTGTACTGATGGCAGAGGATATCCAAAGCCGGCCATCTTCACCTCCCAGAGCTATCCACAAATTATCACCCGTCTGATTGACCTTGATGGCAACATCAGTCATGGTAATATCGGGATGCTGAACTCTCAGCCGCTCTGCCATACTACCCTTGTCCGCAAAACTCAACTCGTACAGTATGGTAGAATGTATGCCTGATACTGCCAGATACTTGTTACCTGCACTCAAATCAAAAGACGTTACCCGTTCCTGTTCAACCCGTTGCGAAAATCCCGTCGGCACAAAATTCCCCCCGTCGGAACTGCGCCTGACAAAATAAATTTCCCAGTTCGTCATCACCAGAAAAGTGGTACCATCCCCCGACAGCCCAATACCAAAAACAGGCCTTCGCATTGGATCTTCATAAAGGGTGTCCAGTATCGGCTTCTCTCCCCTGCCCAGGTTACTGAATACGCACAAAACGCCCTCCGCCGTACCCACAAAAAGCCGGTCGGCGTTCGGACTGTATATCAGGGATGAAACAGGACTGCCGGCATCCCCAACCGCATACGTTTCCGAATTATCACGGATAAATACTTTGCCGTTGGCATCACCGTAAGCGTATTCGTGATGGTTATGCAAATTGGGTGCTATGGCCGAACCGATGACATTCGCCTTTTCAAACGACGGAGCGGTCATGCCAAGCCTGTGCTCTGCATCCTCGAGCCTTGCACTGAGATTATAGTACAATGCAGGATGCTGCCACCTGCCATCTTTATATTCCGCCGACATGACCTCGTCATATATCTTGAGAATTCTTTCCTGCGCATGCGCACGCTCTGCTTCCGAGAAAGTTTGTCCCTGAATATAATGCATGTTCTTGATCGCCTCCAGTATCAGATCATAGTACGGGTGATCAGATTCAATCTGTAACAGTTTTTTCTCTATTAAAAGCAGTAACAGTTCATCCTTGCTGTGTACACTAATACCATCTGCTACTACCCGGGAAATCTGTCGCCTCAGATTGTCGCGTTGTGAGGGCAAAATATGCAGCACACCATTACTGGAAAGCACGCCCAAAAAGTCCAGTAATTCAAGATCTGCCTTGTCTGACCGGGCTTTATCCATGAAGAACAGGGATATAACCATTGCGACAATAGCCACAACCGTCATCACCCTGGATAATCTGCGCTGCTTCACTGCCACCATGGTTTCTCGCCGCAAACGATCTATCAGTCCCTCAGCACGCTCCCTGCTCAGATGCAGAAACTGTGTAGCAATATCAATTTGAGCCACATCAGCCGGATTGCTTTCGTGAAATACCGCTCTGAACTGAGGTGTTTCGGGGTTTTTATGGGAAAAACTGCTATCATCATAGCGAGCTGCCCAGGCTCTTCCGGGTTTGCACATTTCATACCACTCAATGGCACCCGTCAGCTCTGCTCCCTCGGAAAGATACTGATTCCGCGGTATCTGCTCTGCGTCCTGACTGTTATCAAAGTATTTGAGCCAGTTGCGGATCGGACTGTGTTGTACATAACCGGAATGTGTATCCCCCAGAAAATAGCTCATCTCCTCCGCCGAGAAACTGGCTCCGAAATAGTTGTCGGCCTTTCTGACCAGCAATCTGTAAACTTCAGCATGAGAAGCCTCCTCTTTCATCCACTTTGCCAGTACCGGCCAGTTGAAGAGCAAGGCGTCATGCCGTATGGTCACTACATTGTTTCGCGAGTATTGGCCAGTTCCCAGCATATCAACCAATGTGTAACCGCCGGAGTTGATACGACCAATCAACTCCACCAGAACAGGCGGAGAAGGCTCGGTTTGACCAAAATGAGGAGCAAGCAACTGCATGAGCTCTCTGAGGACAACCGGCCGACGCCAGACTCCATCTGCCCGCCTTTCTGTCAGCGCTTTGAAGATGATTGATAGCCAGATCATCTCTGTATCATTCAAACCCGGCGTCACCACTTCATCCATGTAATCTGCAATAATGCCGGACAACACATTCACATGCTCAAACTCCCTGAAAAGTGCCTCTGGAGTGTATATTCTTGACCCGACAACCAGCCGTCCTGTTCCGGAACGAAAAATAAAACGCAGTTTTTCGAGCACAAACGAATCATGACCTTGCAGCTGGCGATAATCACTACTCAACTTCTCCGATACCGCCAGTGATACAGCTTCGGGAAAGGGAAGCACCCTTCTAAGACCATCCCGAATTTCCTCAGCTGAGGGTAGCGTAATGTAGAAACTGTTGTTATTGAGAATTTCAGGCAGTCCTCTGTAGCGGGAAAAAGCATTCATGTACCTGGTATCAGTCGAAAATACCACATAAACCGGCTCTGTACCGCGCAGGGCAGCAAGCAATGCACTGACAAAGAATACATCGTCGCCACCGCTGATCTCACCGCGTTCCATACCGGAATATCGGACAAGATCCTCGAGACCATCAACAATAATCAGCAGATTAAAAGGATTTACACTTCTTTCAAGTACGCGCTGGCAGAGTCGCCCGATCGGGTTTACCTCAGTCCGTATGGCCCTGGCGAGTTCATCCCTGTAACTGAATTCTTCAGCACGTGGCTGCTGATACAACGAAGTAAGACCGGAAGCAGCCAGATCACCGGCCAATTGCTCAACAGGATTGTTTGCCGGCGTCGTCACCACAATTCTCCACGCATTACCCCTGACTCCGGAAATCTCTCCCCCCTCCAGTTTTTCTCTGAGGGTTTTAGTGACAAATACAGACTTCCCGGAACCACTCTCTCCGGATACGGCAGCAACTCTTTTTTGCTTTAACAATTCTATGAACTTACCCAGCTCGACCTCACCCCGATCCAGGTAAAAAGAATCAAAACCGCCCGGCAATAACGTGTCTTTCATGATACGCAAGCAACGAACCTGAGTCTGCCAATGAATGTTCGCAGGCGACAAAGGTAATTATTTTCACATAAAAATCCCGGTATTGCGCACGGCAAGGGTTACGAACCAGGAGCACCGGAAAATGGAAGACGCGGAGCCTGACAGGCAGCTCTTGTCCATAGAACACCCGGCGTTGTGAAATTCAAAGGAGTCAACCGGCAATTAAAATATTTATTCACAATTTTAATTATTAATTGATAGCTTTGCAACGCAGGGGAATCCGGAATCAGACCGGCAGACATCCGCCCTGTCCAGTTTTCATGATCCAATCTGTACTGCAGGTACTGTCGGGCGAACTAAATAGTTTTCTGGAATTACAAACAGAGCCTGTTGAACGGCCACTGGTAATTATGTCGGCACTGGCAAGGCAGGATGGGTCGCCAGCGATTCAGGCAGAAAACAGGCTGGTATGTACACTCGTCAATATTGAACAGGAGCGAACTGCACTCAACGCTCCTTCAGGAAATAAACTTTTTCGCAGTAATAATCCGGTTCATTTAAACCTGTATGTTCTTTTTTCTGCTTACTTTGCGCCTCGCAATTACCCGCAGGCACTGGCAGCCATATCTGCAACAATCGCTTTTTTTCAATCCAAATCAACATTCACGCATCAGGATACACCCGAACTGCCTTTTAATGTCTCAAAGATCATAGTGGAGATGGTAAGTCTGGATATCACGGAGCTCAACAACCTTTGGAGCGTTCTTGGTGCCAAACACCTTCCCAGTGTGCTTTTCAGAATCAAAATGGTATCGGTTTCCACTGGCACGCTCATCGAAGAATTTGCAAGAATCAGTACGATCGAAAGCCAGAGTAATACCGAGTAACTATGTGCTGACAATGAAAGTGTCGTATCGAAAACTTTTTTCAGTCCGGATCAGGCACCCGTATTACTCCGACGGGCAATGCCGTGACGTAACCATGTCCCCCACCAGGGCAACGTCAGCACTGATGCGCAAACACGGACTGCTCTGGAAGTCTTACCAAAGTGATCATACGATGCTGACCAGTGCAAGTGGTTACGAAACCGGCAAACTGCCGCTTTATTTCATCCTGAACAGCACCAACCCGTTTTTCCTCAACTTCACTGAACACCCCCTTTCCAGACCACTCAGAAAGTTATACTTCCATAATCTGTCGGCCAGTAACTCCAGTGACAAATTGCAAACGCTCGGCAGCTCATACTGGAACAGTCCGGACCCTCCCGAATTCCAGGGCTATCAGGCACCTGATTATGTTGTCAGGGAGATTAGTGCCGGTCACCTGGGACTGGTAGATATTCATCTGAACCCAACCGCTGAAGAAGCCGATTTTTTAATTTCCCTGAAACCAAGAAATACCATCTGGAGATACTGGCTCGTGAACAGGGAAACCGGATCTGTAGAGGATATCGCATTACATGAAAAAGATAATAACGCCCCGTTATCTTTTCAAACCGGCAATCCCCGAACGCTTGCCAACGGAGACCCTGCTGTGCCACTGGTACTGAATGACCATCGCGAACTCTCAGCCCCCGGACAAACATGTTCGGAGCGGCACACGCTGAGACCCGTTCTGCAGTTTACACTTAGGCGCGACGGGAACAAGTCCAGAAAAGTGGTGATGAATCTCCCGACCCCGGACTACCGGCAGATTACAACTGAATCTACAGATAGCGGCTTACAGCTGTTTTCCGATATGTACGTTTATTTTTTCAAACCAAACTTCTTCTGACATGTCGAAAGTTTACGCTACGCCCGGGGTCTATATTGAGGAAAAAAGTGCTTTCCCCAATTCGGCCGTCCCGGTAGCCACCGCGGTGCCAGCCTTCGTTGGTTACACCCAGAAAGCCTCGCTGAATAAAAAAGATATCACCAATGTACCGGTAAGGATATCTTCATTCGGTGAGTTCCTCATGTATTTCGGTGGTGCACCTGCTCCCAAATACGAACTCGTCAACATACGCGACCTCGATCCGAATCGCGTTTTTGATGTGAAGCCCGAAAGCGGCCGTTACATGCTTTTCTATTGCATGAAACACTTCTTCGCCAACGGAGGATCAGACTGCTACATCGTATCAATAGGAAGTTATGGTCAAAAGGTATCCAAAGCCGACTTCTTCGGCGAGGTAGAAGTCAAAGATGAGTCAGGCAATACGATTGATACAAAACCAATCGGTATTGATACACTGAAAAAGGAGCTCGAACCAACACTCCTGGTCATCCCTGACCTCATGGCGCTCGAAGATCAGCAGGAGTGCTATGATGTACAGAATTATATGCTCAATCACTGCGGACTTGAAATGCGTAATCGCATCGCTATCCTCGATATTTACAAGGGATATCAGAAAAGAAGCCCGCTGGATACTGATGTGATAAAGGTTTTCAGGAACAATGTGTCTTCCAATCTCCAGTGGGGAGCAGCCTATTATCCGTGGGTGCATACAACTATCACCGGCGCCGATGAGGTAACTTTCAAATGCCTGAGCGACGGGTCTGTCAAAACACTCGCAACTATTCTTGGCGAGGATTTCCCGGCAGACGATCAGAGCAAAAGAACAGAAGCCATCAGAGCTGAAATTGCAAAAATCGAATCGCTCTTTTCGCCGGGTGGCGATGCTGCCGCCGCGAAAACACTCCATGAAACACTTCTGGCTGTAAGTCCGCTGTACAAGTCTGTTCTGGCAGTTATTCGCGAAAACCTGAACCTGTTGCCACCAAGCGCTGCCATGGCTGGTATATACTCCATGGTTGATAACCAGATCGGTGTCTTCCAGTCGCCAGCCAATGTCAGTATGGGCTCTGTTTCCAAACCTGCCGTCAATATCAACAATGAAGAACAGGAAGACCTCAACCTGCCCCTGTCGGGAAAGGCTATCAATGCCATACGCACTTTCCCCGGGAAGGGAATTCTGGTATGGGGCGCACGCACGCTCGATGGCAATAGTCAGGACTGGCGTTACATCAGTGTAAGACGCACTGTTATTTTTATTGAACAATCAATCAAATACGCCGCAGAACCGTACGTATTTGCACCAAATAATGCTTCCACCTGGGCAAATGTCAAAGCGCTGATTACAAACTTCCTGACCAACGTATGGAAGGCGGGTGCGCTGGCCGGTGCTACCCCCGACGATGCCTTTAGCGTGGATATCGGCCTCGGTGTAACCATGACACCTGTTGATATTCTGGACGGATTTATGAATATCACGGTAAAAATTGCTGTCACACGCCCTGCCGAGTTTATCGTCATTACTTTCCAGCAGAAAATGCAGCAATCCTGATCCATTCAACCCAATTTTCATTCTAACAATTCTAAATCTGATCAATAATGGCAGGTGAAAAACAAGAATTGCCCTGGCCCGTGCCGGCGTTTCAGTTCAAGGTGGAAATAGACGGTGTAGGCGAAATCGCTTGCGCAGAGGTGTCTGGCCTGGAAGCTGAAGCCGATGTCATAGAATACAGAGCAGGCAACAGCAAGGAATACTCGGTGGTCAAAATGCCGGGATTAATGAAATATACCGATATCACACTTAAAAAGGGTATGTTTCAGGATGACAAGGTGTTCAATGAGTATTTCGCCAAGATTACAATGAATACCATCGAAAGGAAAACCGTCACTATTCAGCTGCTCGATGAAGCCGCCAATCCGGTGTTTACCTGGACGCTGACGAATGCTTTCCCCAAAAAGGTCTCGGGACCATCTTTCAACGCCAAGACCAGTGAGGCCGCCATGGAAGAACTGGTACTCGCACATGAAGGAATAAAAATGGAAATCTGATAAACCTTGATGGTTCTCTCGGACCCTTGTAACCGGAAAAGGGCAGGACGGCCTCCCGGGCTGTCCTGCCCCTATGTCAAATATCCGTATCATGCCAGTTGAAATACGCGAACTGATCATTCAGGCCAGACTGAAGGAAGATGTGGTACCCGATCAGGATACCGCACCGGCACATCAAAGGGAAACCTCAGAGCCTGACCATGAACAACTTGCTGAAGTTATTTATGAAAGGTGTATGGCCAGACTGAAAGAATGGCTGGCAGATCAGTCGTCCCGTTAGGCTGCCTCCGTAATTTCTGCAAAAGAAAATGGCTACTTCTCTGTCCTCCAAACGTTCGGCTGCTGCTCAGGCTATCAGGGCAGAATCATTCGAGTTTACACGAATGGAAATCAGCTCGTATCTGCTCAATAACGATACTCAACAGCAGTCCGATTTTAAATCAATGGTGGTCTCTCTCAACCCAACCACCTACAAGCGCTCTTTTAAAGCGGGAGCCGGCACAGTACTGAACAGTAACAAGAAAACAAAAGCTGATGGCTCGATCTACACCATCAAAACCGTACAGCTGCTGGAAACAGTAAGTTTCGAGCTGTTGCTCGATAATACGGGAGTAGTTCCAGGCTCTCAGGATGTCGCGCAGACACTAAACTGGCTCCAGACCAATCTGGCGAGTTATGACGGCGAGGCTCATACCACCCGCTATGCCAAGCTGAACTGGGGATACCTGAATATGACAGGTCAGCTGCAAAATATGGATGTTGACCTTCTGATGTTTAATCAGGATGGCAACCCCATCAGGGCCAAGGTGTCCCTGTCATTTGAAGGTGTATTCGAAGGCGGGGCTGCAGAAGCTCAAAACCGCAGGAGTTCACCCGATCTGTCAAGAATGAGACTGGTTAAAGATGGTGATAACCTGCCGGCTCTTTGCAATGAAATTTACAAAGACCCGTCTCTATATATTCAGGTGGCCGAAATCAATGGCCTGTCAAATGTCACCAGATTAACTCCGGGAAATGTCATCTACTTCCCGCCACTTAAAAGTTCCTGATGTTTTCCGGCAGGCTCCTCATAGTCATAATGCTGATTTCGCCAATATCACCGGTACTGGCACAACAACAATACCCGGAAGTAATTGATACCACATGGTCTGTGAGTAACAACAAGGTCAGGCATGTGGTAAAAAAACTTCAGACTGATGTCAAACCGCCAGCCAGAACGTCAATAGCTCCGGGTGGCATGTTCAGATGCGCATGGAACAAACCACTTAAACTGCCCGTCTCCGGATTCAAACCGAAGGATACGCTGGAGATTGTTGTTTCCAACAACAGCAGACTCCCCTTCAGGTCGGTATCCATAACCGAGGAAAAAAACAAGCAACTGACAGGAATCGTCAATGCTGCATCAGCCACTATGAAGCTGGTAGTACAAAATGAAAATTTGATTACGCTGAAACTGGAAACCCGGCCTGCACGAAAGAAACAGTTCGCCAGCATCGCTGTTACCCGGATAACCCCGGTGCCGCCATCTTTCTTTTACAGCGTAAGCGATACGATATTTGCACTAACCCGGCCTGTCGTACGTGACACGCTGCTTGTCCCCCTCCTCGATGATACACTCTCGCTATCCCCTGTGTGGAATATAGATGCACAGCCCGCTTCGTTTAAAAAATGCCTGATACCCGTCTCGGTCAAACCGGATGCATACCTGAGCCATATATCCTACTGGATCGGCATCGGAAGCAACTGCCTTGATAATTACACAAAAATGGAAGCCGCTATGCCGCCACCCGGAAATGGACCCGGCGTTTCTCCTCCGCTGGCCGCCTTCACCATGGGCAAGTTTACAGCACTGCCCGATACACCTTCGCATGATGTAGATTGGTACTTCACCGGCGACACTGGGCAGAACACAACTTCAGGCAAAAATACCCTCTTCCCGGAATGCAAAAAATCACAGAGTTGTACGCTCAGATTCAGTCGTGCCGAAAAATCAAAACTTGGAACATCTCTGATACCCGTTTCCAAAGAACAACTTAGATTTGTAGTCAACTTCAGGAACAGAAATACTGTCATCAGATACCCGGTTCGCATTATTGTCGCCGGATGTTTTATCCGCGAAACTCAAGGGGAAATGACAAAAACAGTCCTACAGACGACATCTTTCAAAGAAGAAGCAGGCCAATGATTCGAAGGTTTTTTCTCATATTTTTGCTGTTCCACACAAGCTGTTTGTTGTGGATGTTTGTGCCGGGCACTGGCAGCAGCACCGTTACAGCTCAGAGTACGGTCTCTTACTGGACTCGAATCAAACAGTTTCTGAGTGTAACCGGCAGCAACTCTCAGGAACTCAGAAAATCGGTAAGTACTATTGACAGGTACAGCCGTGTCTATGACTGGATACACAGACAGGAAAAACATACATTCGACAGTCTTTCCAGGCACGGTGTAACCAACTGGGATCGCTATCAGAATATCATCACCTACCAGTACACACCGGGACAGGATAGTGTATTGAGCACCCCGCTCAGATCAAAAGCAACTGTTTTTGGATGGCATCCCTACTGGATGGGAAATGCTTTCAGAGACTACAAATTCAATCTTCTCTCCTACGTATCATGGTTCTCCTTTCATATCAACACTGAAACCGGAGAACCACAAAACCCTGAATCGCTTGATAAAGCCCGAATTGCCGAACTCGTTACACTCGCTCATGAAAAAAAATGCAGGGTGCTTCTCACGGTAACCTGCCATACACCCGAAGAAACCCTGGCTTTTCTCTCAGATAAAGCAGTTCAGAATCACTTTATACAATATGTGTGCGGCTTCATCAATGAGATGAAAATGGATGGCGCCGATGTTAACTTTGAGAATATTCCAACAGGTCAGACGGCCAATATGACTGAATTTATCCGGAATTTTTCCACAGAACTCAAAAAGAACCGTCTGTATCTCACCATTGATTTGCCTGTTTTCGACTTCAATCACATCTACGAACTGCCGGAACTCGGCAAAAATGTTGACTTGTTCATCATTACCGGCTACGATTACTTTAATGGCAAAAGCAGAACCAACGGCCCTGTCTCTCCTCTCGGCGCGCCGGATGGCAGCTACAGTATCAGGCAATCTGTCGACAAGTATCTGCAGACCGGGGTTGATCGCGGTAAATTACTGCTCGGACTGCCCTATTACGGTGCCGTCTGGGCCGGCTCTGATGACAGGGATACATCAATGGAATTTAAAGGTCATCTGACCTACAGGGCTATTATGGCGAAATACGGAGCCAAAGGAGCAGTGTTTGACCCGGTAAGTTGCAGCAAATTTCACCTCATCAAACCCGTTCCCGACTCAAATTATTACGAAAAATGCTGGTTTGACGATGACTTTACACTCGGGGAAAAATTTGGCTGGGCAATCAGTCAGGAACTCGCGGGCGTAGGCATATGGGCACTCGGGTACGACAACGGATATCCGGATATGTGGCAAATGATTGCCCGCAGATACGGGACTGATACTACTGCCATCATCCATACTCCCGAGCCGATAAACAAAGTATTCAATATGTCGAGCTCAGTGTCAGAACTGAGTCCGCTACTGATAGTGACAGGCCTGTTTATGGCCGGATTCTTTCTGCTTGGCCTGATTATGGCCCTGTTCGACTGGCGTGTCAGGGAAGTTTTTTTTCAGAACAAGACACTGCGACTGATATATCTGATCAGTGGCGGCAGTATCCTGATGCTCACGGGCTCTGCAATCGTCATGAATAATGAGTCTGGAGCAACAAGTCAGACAATCATGTTGATGACCGGGGTAATCATCGGAGTACTTTTAACCTCATTTGTGTTCAGACTGTTTGAAAAAAACAGGTCCAACATTCCTTGATACACATGAAAAAAATCATCGCAAGAGAATTTCTCTGGTTATTGGTCATATCGCTGGTCTCTGCTCCGCTGGCACTGTTGTTTCTCAGTGCACTGGATATAGCATCAAAGGGTTACACGCTCTCCCTTAATGAGAAGGATTTTATCATGGAGCTTTTTGTTCTTGCCTATTTCATTAATTTCGCAGGACTTTATCTCGCAAGGCTCATTGTACTGGCAGTCAAGGTACTGACTTCCGACAGCAACCCAAAGCCCTGAATCAATATGTCTGATCTGAACTTTCCGGTAGGCTTCTCTTTTCTGGTTGAAATCCTCGGCAGCCCGGACTCCTCCGGAAGCAGCCCGCAGTACGGATTTCAGGAGGTGTCGGGCATCAGTGCAACCATGGAGGTAGAAAACTACCACGAGGGAGGAGAAAATCGTTTCGCACACAAATTGCCCGGCAGAGTTCTGTATCAGCAAAATCTGGAACTGAGACAAGGCCTTATCCTGAGCAGCTCCGCCTTCGGCAGCTGGTGTTCCACTCACTTTGCCCAGGGCCTCAACCCTGTCACAACAGGCCAGCCCATTCAAACCAAGGATATTATTTTACATCTGATTGATACTGAATCAAAAGATCCTCTCATTTCCTGGGCGTTCGCAAGGGCATACCCTGTCGGGTGGGAAGTATCCGGATTCAATGCACAGAAAAGTGAAATGGTCATCGTTAACCTCAGTCTGGCTTATGCCTACTTCGTTGTGCTCAATAACTAAATCATGCCATCATCTCCTTTCCTGAATGCAACCGATGCGGTCGGACTGGAAGTAAGTGTCGGTGGGGCTCCACTCGATGACAGCTTCCAGATTCTCGGTATCGAAACCGACGTTTCCGTGAACAGAATCGGAACGACCCGCGTTAATATCGCGCTTCCAAAGGGAGCAGGCAGTGATAAAACCTTCACTTTCAGTGATCTCGACAAGTTTGCTCCCGGCAATGATGTGGAAATTAAAATCGGACCACTCAACGATAAAAAAAGCGTTTTCAAAGGTATCATAGCAAATGCCGGAATCAGAAATATCACCGGACAGCTGAACGAACTCGTTATCAAGTGTAATGAAAAATCGGTGCTCCTTACGCTGAACAGAAACAGCAGTATCTTCGACAAAAAGAAAGACAGCGAAGTGGTCTCACAACTGGTGACGGACTGTGGCCTGACTGCCGACGTAACCGCAACGACAACCACGGATCTTCAACTCGTACAATTCCAGTCCACAAACTGGGATTTCATCATCAGCAGGGCAGATGCCAATGGAATGCTGGTATATATGAACAATGGAAACCTGTGCTTTAAAAGTCCGAAAACAGATGGCAGCGCGCCGCTCAAAGTGGACTTCGAGAGCGATATCTTTAACTATGATCTGCAACTTGAAGGGCGATATCAGCTCAAGGATATCAGTACCTCTTCATGGGATATGACTAAACAGTCGCTGGAATCTGCCAGCGGAACCGAACCCTCACTGCCAGATCAGGGTAACCTAAGCGGCAAGACAATGGCAGGCAAAATCGGATTCCCGTCCGGCACAATCTCCGCAGGCGCCCCGCTCAAAAAAAATGAAATAACAGACTGGGCAAAAGCACAATTACTCAGATCAAGATATACAGCCATTCAAGGCAGTATCACCTTTTTCGGCAATAATAGCCCTGAAATCAATACACTCATAGAATTGTCGGGCTTTGGGAACCGGTTCAACAACAACGGACTGATTACAGGTGTCAGACATCAGGTAAAAGACGGACTTTGGCTTACAACGGTTTTCCTCGGACTTAACCCAAAATGGCACTTCGAACAGTATCCGGTAAGCACGCCACCGGCAAACGGACTGCTACCCGCGGTGTACGGACTTCAGACCGGTACCGTTCTGAAAGTGAGCGATGACCCGGACGGACACACCCGGGTACAGGTATCTGTACCGGCAATAACCACAGATGGCACGGGATTATGGGCAAGACTGGCGGGTTTCTACGCTACTTCGGGAAAGGGCGCTCTGTTTATGCCCGAGGTGAATGACGAGGTGGTTCTCGGCTTTATGAATGACGATCCTCGCTACCCGGTCATACTTGGTGCGATGTACAGCAGTAAAAACAAACCACCCTACACACCGGAGTCAACCAACAAGATAAAGGCCATCGTAACCAAAAACGATGTCCGTATAGAAATCAATGATGAAGACAAGATTGTCACCGTTAAAACGCCCGGAAGCAACAAACTGGTACTGTCAGATAAAGACAAATCAGTATCCATAGAAGACCAGAACGGGAACAAAATTGAAATGAGCGCCTCCGGCATCACGATAAACAGCGCCAAAGATGTAATCATCAAAGGCGGTGCAGCCATCAAGATGGAAGCGACCTCTGGCCTGTCTGCAAAGGCTTCAGGCGGAGATGTTGCGCTCGAAGGTCTGAACGTAAATGCGAAAGCCAGTGTGGCTTTTTCAGCACAGGGATCCGCAACCGCCGAAATCAAATCAACCGGAAGTACAACTGTAAAAGGAGCAATGGTGATGATAAACTAAGAGCTTGTTCAGGATTCTCTCACCGAGTCAAAAACGGCTCATTTTTCGCCATTTTTCACCTTTTTTCAGTTACGTAGCACCGGCTATGCGCCTTCAAAAACGCAAAAACTGACAAAAAAT
>Ga0172373_10000925_pt1 | contig 48149 bp, 48 predicted proteins | sample Lak10m_2_FD_114546 | JGI IMG/M metagenome (GOLD analysis project Ga0172373, IMG submission 114546) | Freshwater microbial communities from Kabuno Bay, South-Kivu, Congo - kab_092012_10m | ecosystem: Environmental > Aquatic > Freshwater > Lake | place: Democratic Republic of the Congo... | reverse complement strand
GTCCGTTGGGATGTGCAGACGGGGCTCTTCCCCTTTCCGATTCAGGTCGTGAATCGGCTAAGGTAATAGCCTATGCGATTGAGTTCAGTCTTATGACGTTACGCTTATTCGGACAAGCCAATTCCTTGGGTGGCGGTACTCACTTCCAGGAGTTTCTGTCGGCACTACGGCAGGTGAAGACTTCAAGTGCGACGGTCGAAGCCTACGACCCCTTTGCCCTCGAATCGTTAGCGATTGCCGCGGCGCAGTCGACGGCTGATGACATCAACATCTGGTTCTGGCCCGACCGCAACGCAGGTTTTTTTCGAGGCAGGCAGATCGTATGGGGTATTTTTGAGAGTAGTCGCTTACCGGCTTCTTACCTCTCGATGCTCGAGGGTTTCGATCGAGTATGGGTACCGAGCGGTTGGGGGCGCGACACCCTGATCGCTAATGGCGTTAGTGCATCAAAGATTGACGTGGTTCCGGAAGGTGTGAATTCGGAGATCTTCATACCGCCCTCGATCAAGAGCGATCGCACTGGTCGGCCATTTCGATTTCTCACGATCGGTAAATATGAGGAGCGAAAGTGTTATCCGTTGTTGCTCGATGCCTTCAAAGCCACGTTCGGTAATCAGAGCCACGTTGAGTTGGTGATCAAGGCAGATTTTTTCCTAGACCATCCCCGTAAACGCCAGCAGCTCGAAAGCGAGGTGACAACGAGAAATCTTCGTAATGTCTCTTTGGTGTGGGGCGATTGGCCTCAAACAGCATTGCGCGAGGCGTATCAAGATGCTGACGCCTTTGTCTTGCCGACTCGCGCGGAGGGTTGGGGACTTCCGATTATCGAAGCATTGGCCTGTGGAACGCCGGTGCTGACAACCCTCTACAGTGGGCAATCGGCGTTCTTATCGGCGGTCGCCGGAAATTTTCTCGAGATCACCTATTCGAAGACCGGGATCCGCGACCCGGAGTTTCTGAAGTACTGGCCCGGGGTCGATACCCTCGGAGGGGAGTGGGCTGAACCCAATTTCGAAAGCTTGTGCGCAGGGCTCTCAGATGTCGTTCGCAATCATTCCCAGTGGGCGGAACGCGCCCGCGCCGCCAGCGACACTATAAGAAGGGACTTCTCCTGGGACCGATCAGCTGAGAAGGCAATTCTGGTGCTTCGGGACCTGGGCTGGTTGGACTAAACATCCGCTGGGTCCGGCCGACTGGTTGGGGTGTAGAGAACTGAACCGCCTGGAGCACCACCATGTCGGCTATGGCACTGAAGGCTTATCGGAATACCGCCCTCGACTCGCGTTGCGAGACATCGAGCAAGCGCGACCTCGTCATCATGATGTACGACGCGGCGATCGATTCGATCCGCCTGGCGCGTGAACATGCCCTCCGTCAGGAGAAGCGTGCAGCCAGCTCGTCCACTTCGCGGGCGCTCTCCGTCCTTGCTGCCTTGCGCGAGACCCTCGACCGTAGCCAGGGGGGCTCGGTGGCTGCGCATCTCGATGATTTTTATCAATTTTTGATGCGCCGCCTGGTTCGCACCGGCGGCGGCGCCTCGACCGAAGATCTCGCTGAGTGCCAAGACCTCTTGGGTCAGGTCCGGGAAGCTTGGGCGGCGATCGCGCCCCAGACCGTGGGCGAGGTCAACCGCCGAATGTTTGTTGTGCATTCCTGAGTCTTTCCCTACTATCGGATCAAAATGAATCCGAAATGAACCGGTATTGGAAGTAATTTCCGCGCTGGTTGTCGGTTGGGGAGAGGGTCATGTCGCGCGGAAGAGCGGCGGGTTAGGCCACGCATGGTCGCGTGGACGGCATCGGCGTCTTTAATAGAGAGTGATCCGCTCGAGTCGCTGGCGGGCGACTCGGTGATCATGCGCTCCTTGCGCTCGCTCGTTAAGCGCGTGGCCGCCAGCGACAGCACGGTGCTCGTGCTCGGCGAATCGGGGACCGGAAAAGAACTCGTCGCGCAATCCATCCATCGTCTTTCAGCTCGCGTGCGAAGCGCGTTCGTGCCGGTCAACTGTGGCGCGATTCCCCACGAACTTCTCGAGAGTGAACTCTTCGGACACACGAAGGGCGCCTTCACTGGAGCGCTCATTGATCGGCGTGGTCGATTTGAGATGGCCAACAGCGGCACCTTATTCCTGGATGAAATCGGCGACATGCGACTCGAGATGCAGGTCAAGTTGCTGCGCGTTCTGCAGGAGCGCTCGATCGATCGCGTCGGTGACGAGCGGCCTTTTTCGGTCGATGTGCGGATCATCGCAGCGACGCATCGTCATCTCGAAGAAGCGATCGGCGCCGGGGAATTCCGCGCGGATTTGTATTACCGCCTCAATGTGATTCCGATCTACGTGCCGCCTTTGCGCGAGCGTGACCAGGACGTGCTGCTCCTCTTTGATCATTTTGCGCGTCGAAGTGCCGGCAAAGACCTCGCCCCCGTGCGGGCGGGAAACTGCCTGCGAGCGTGGATGCTTGGCTACGACTGGCCAGGTAATTGCCGCGAGCTGCTCAATTTCGTCGAGCGTCTGTCGGTGCTCTGGCCCGGAGAAGAGTTGACGCTCGCGAAGATCCCCGCGGCGCTGTTGCCGAGAAAGCGAGGCGCCTCGGCGCCGACATCCGAGGAGCAGCGAGCGGTACTCGATATGTGGCAGTGGGATGAAGAGACGACCGAGGATTCAGCGGACTCTGAGGCGCCGGGGTCGCTCGAGTGGACGAACGGGGTCAAGGCACCGGCGGTGCCAGGGGCCTCTAAGAAGATGTCCGCAATCGACCTCAAACAGCTGCTGGCCGACTACGAGGCCTCTTGGGTTCGAGAGGCGATGCGGGTCACCGAGGGCAACATCACACATGCGGCGGATTTGCTCGGCTTGCCTCGTACGACCTTCATCGAACGGCTGCGCAAGTACGAGCCCTCGGTTTTTCGACAGTCGGCGACATTCAGTCAGTAGCGACTCTAAGCTACTGTTTTCGATGAGCTTTTTTCTTTTGGCACGCGAGTTGCTAGATCCTGCACGTGCACGCGATCGCAGAAAACAGCCTCGACGTCCGATCTCTGCCTGACTCGGCTCCTGCCGTGACTGGCACGAACTCCATTGGGAGTTCGGGACATCCGATGGTGTTTGGCGATCCCTTCACCGCGCAGCTGCTAGCGCTCGCCTCGCGCGTGGCTCGCACCGAAGTGACGGTGTTGATCGGCGGCCCTTCAGGCACCGGCAAAGAAGTGTTGGCGCGCGTGATTCATCAGCACTCACTGCGGCAGCAGGGGCCTTTCGTCGCCTTCAACTGCGCCTGTCTCCCGGAATCGATGGTTGAAGACTTGCTCTTCGGCCACGAGAAAGGCGCCTTCACGGGTGCCGTTCAGCGTTTCGAGGGATATTTTGCTCAAGCTGACGGCGGGACCCTGTTCCTTGATGAGGTCGGTGAGTTGCCGATGTCCGTGCAGGCCAAACTTCTGCGCGTGCTTCAGGAACGTGAGTTCACGCCGCTCGGTTCGACCCAGCCGCAGAAGACCAAGTTCAGATTGCTCGCCGCCACGAACCGCAATCTCAAGGCGGATGTGCAGGCAGGACGATTCCGCGAAGATCTTTACTACCGACTCAATATTTTTCCGCTGCAGATGAGGCCGCTGAAGCAACGCCCGGGGGATATCCTCCCGCTCGCGCGTGCACTGATTGAGCGACATCGTTACATCTCGGGAGATTTGCAGCTCGATACGAGCGCGATTGCGGCGCTTCATGCCTATGACTGGCCGGGGAATGTGCGAGAACTTGAAAATGTCATCCAACGCGCGATGGTGGTCGCTGATGGTCCGATGCTGACGGCGATACATCTCGGTCTCGACGCCTCGCTGCCGCAGGAGTTCAGAGCCCCTTCGATGGGTTTGAGTGTCTCTGACTTCATGCAAGGATACCGCTCTTCCGCCATGGCCTTCGATATCAAGAATGATGCCCCTCTCGCAACGGATGACACGTCGAGGACCGAACCCTCGCTTGCGGATCGTCGGGTGATGCAAGAGGCAGAGTTGATCCTTGCCACGTTGAAGGCTGTTCCGACGAAAACCCTCGCGGCCGCTCGGCTCGGAATCTCTGAGCGAACGCTGCGATACAAACTGGCCCGCTTGCGTGAGCACGGGCTGATGGCGGCAGGCTTATGAGCGTTCCTTCTGTCGCCATGCAGCAAGCACTGGAGCACTTGCGAGCGATGCGCGAAGCAGCTCGCCCTCCGGATTTAGGGCTCAACACCGCGCAGGGTTCGGCGTCCTCGATGGTGGATGCCAAGACTGATCGGCCATCGTTCCTCGAGACGATGCGTTCAGCGGTTGATTCCGTCAATTCGCAGCAATCGGTGTCGAGACAGTTACAGACCGCCTACGTGAGGGGTGAGGACGTCTCGCTCACCGATGTCGCAATCGCGATGCAGAAGTCTTCCGTCGCGTTCGAAGCGACGGTGCAGGTTCGGAACAAGATTCTCGAGTCCTACAAAGAAATCATGAGCATGACGGTGTAATCCGATGGCAGCGGTGGAAGCAGACATCTTGAGGTCGCGACTCGATGGCGAGGGCGCAGGGGCCGGGGTGATGGTGACCACCTCGCGTGATGCTGCGCGCTCGACGGATCTGATGATGGCAGAGGGTGGACGCGGTGGCGTGGTCACTAACTTTCTCCGACAGCCCGTCGTTCGGTCGACATTGCCGTACGTTGGTATCGCACTTGTTTTGTTGCTGGCAATCGTTGCGTATGTGTCTTTATCGACTCCGCCGCCGCGCGCACTCTACCCTGAGATGGCCGACGCCGATAAAGAAGCGGCGCAACAGCTACTCGCGAAAAACGGGGTCGGTGTTCAGCTTGACGGATCGACGGGATCGCTCATGGTTCCGGCGAGTGAGTTCCATGAAGCGCGTATCATGCTCGCCGCGGCCGGGTTGCCCAAAGACGCAACGTCGGGTTCCTCTTTATTAAAAGAGGCCATGCCGCTTGGTACGAGCCAGTTCATGGAGCAGGCGCGTTACAACGCGTCGGTCGAGGAAGAGTTGGCCCAGAGCATCAGGCGGATCAACTCCATCAAAGATGCGCGCGTTCATTTGGCCTTGCCTCGTCAGAGCGCTTTTGTTCGTGATCGTGCAGACCCCAAAGCGTCGGTCATCGTGACTCCGTTTGCCGGTCGCGCGGTCAGTGATGGGCAAGTTCAGGCCATCATCCACTTGGTGTCTTCCAGCATTCCTTACATGATTCCGACGAACGTATCGGTGGTTGATCAGTACGGGCGGCTACTCACCGAACCGGCTGGAGCGAAAGACCTCAACGCGAAGCAACTCGAGTTACGCCAAAAACTTGAGACCGATTACATCGACAGAATCAGTCAGATTCTTGCGCCAATTTTCGGTGCGGCGAATGTTCGAGCACAAGTCAATGCCGATTTAGACTTCTCTGTGATTGAGCAGACGACGGAGAACTTTGACCCAAATAACGCGGGAACCCGAGTTCGATCCGAGCAACTCAAAGAGAGCCGCACGACCGAGCCGAGTGCGTCCGGTGTGCCAGGCACACTGTCAAATGAGCCTCCTGCGCCGGTGACCCCGACTGCGGCTGCGAATGTGCCCGCCGATCCGAATGCGCCCGCAACGCCGGCGGCTGCCGCACCCGCCGAGCCAGTGGTGCGCGGACAAGAGCGCAGCGAAAGCCGTAACTTCGAGATGGATCGGAGTGTTCGGTACGTGGTCGATCCGGCGCCGCGTATGCGACGACTTACGGTTAGTGTGGCCATCAATGATGCGATCGCCGCTCCTGGTGCGACCACTCCGCCAGCCCGACGCCCGCTGCCGGCAGAGGAGATCGCGCGATTGACGACGCTCGTTCAGGGAGCCGTTGGTTTCAATGCGACCCGAGGCGACGTCGTCAATATTATTAGCACAAGCTTCGAGCCGCCGGCTCCTGAGGTTGAAACGCCGATCTACCTGCAGCCTCAAGTGCTCGATACCGTCAAGTACATCGCGGTCGCGTTGGCGATCGCTTTACTTGGGCTGTTGATCGTACGACCGATCACCACTCGTCTGATGGCTATCCCGGCGATTTCGGAGAGCGCTGGACCAAGCACCGGTAGTCGGAGAGCAGCGTTGGGCGATGGTGTGGCATCCGATGCGACCGCTACCGCCGAAGGCGAGGTCGAGCTTCGTGAGGGCGAGACGTTAGAAGAATTGAAGGCGCGGATGAAGCCAAAGAAGAAAGGAATCTCGGCCGACTTACTCGATACAGCCAACAGCTATGACGATAAAGTGACCGTAGTCCGCATGCTCGTCTCCCAAGACTCGAAGCGTGTCGCACTGGGCTTGAAAAATCTGATCGGTCGAGATCTGTCTTAGTAGGAGCTCGATAATGGCGGATGCAACGACAACAGTGGGGGCTGGGGGCGCAGTAGATCCAGAACAGATCGCGATGGAGGTCGCAGCCCTCTCGAATACTCAGCGGGCTGCCGTCATGCTGATGTTGCTCGGCGAGGAAGAAGCGGCGAGTGTGATTCGTCACCTTGCCCCGAAGGAAGTTCAGCATCTCAGTGCCGCAATGATCTCGGTGGCAGACCTATCCCAAGAGGCTGTCAGCACGGTTCTCGACGGCTTCATCGCCACGATCAAGAAACAGACCAACATCGGCGGCGGTATCGACTATCTCGAGAGCGTCCTGAAGAACGCCATCGGCGAGGATAAGGCGAGCAGTGTGCTCAGCCGCATCATGCCGGCTTCCGCTAATCGCGGCCTCGAAGTCCTTCAGTGGATGGACGCGAGATCGATTTCGGAAATGATCTCGAGCGAACACCCGCAGATCATTGCGATCGTTCTCTCATTTCTCGATTACGACGTGGCTGCGGACGTCATTCGCTTTCTGCCCGAGCCGATGCGACCTGAGGTGTTGTCTCGCATTGCGACCCTTGAGACCATTCAGCCGACTGCGATGCAGGAGCTGGAGGTTATCATGCGCAAGCAGTTTTCCTCTAATTCTTCGCTGAAGTCTTCAAGCGTTGGTGGCGTGAAAGCGGCCGCCCGGATCATGAATTACGTCAAGTCCGAAATTGAAGTCGGACTGATGTCGAAACTTACCGAGAGAGACGCTGATCTCGCGCAGCGGATCCAGGACAACATGATCGCCTTCGAGAATCTCTCCGGCTGCGACAATAGAAGTATCCAGACGTTGATGCGGGCCGTACCGTCTGAACTTTTGATGCAAGCCTTAAAGGGTGCTGACGATATTCTCAAGGATAAGTTTCTACTCAATATGTCTGCCCGTGCCCGCGAAATGTTCGTCGACGAAATGGATAGTAAGGGGCCGATGCGCCTCTCAGACGTGGAAGAAGCCAGAAAGCAGATTCTGCGTACCGCGCGTAAGCTCTCCGACGCGGGTGAGATGATGCTGTCCGGCCGCGGTGCCGATTATGTTTGATAAGGCGACGATCCGGTGAGCGATCAGATCAATTCGCGACGCCATAAACGAGCTCCTTTCGTTCCGATCGATACTCTTCGAAAATCGGAGGTAGATCCGTCAGGGCAATTTGCGGCACGACACTTTGCAGTCAAAAGAGCGGGCTTCATCCTTCGGGAATACGCTCGGCAACTCGAGGCTCCGCTGGGCTCGTCCGTCGTCGATAACGCGCAACCGGCTATGATCGCGTCGTCCCATAACTCTTCGGTCTCTGAGTTTTTCAATGATCTATCCGCCAATTCAATGACGAGCGGACAGTCGGTTTCGGGAATTTCTCAAGAAGAAGCCGACCGACTTGTCGCTGAAGCTGAGCAGCGAGGGCGTGAGTCCGCCCAAGCAGAATGGGTTGCGGCACTCGACCATGCCATTACAGCGCTGGATTCAGCGGGGCGAGCGGTGGGTGATGTGCAGCGGGATCTGGAGCGTCGTATGGTAGTGCCGATCGCGCAGGCGAGTTTGCAACTTGGGAGTGAGCTGGCGCGCCAGGTGCTTGTCGATGCGTCGGGATTGCAGCGCTATCTTGATTCGGTGACCACAGCGTTACAGCCTGAAAATTCCGATTCCGATGTTTCATCTGCAATGCCGATGGTTGAGGTTCGGCTCAATCCAGAGGACCTTGCGGTGCTCGAGCGTGCGTCAGCGCGAGTGTCCTCGATCATGATTATTCCTGATCCGCTCGTGCCGCGATCGGGCGCCATTGCAAGTTGCGAGAACAAGGTCGTCGACGACCGCTTCGAGAATCGAGTGCGCTTCGCGAAAGAAGCGGTGTTGGCTACGGCAGCTGACCTACTGCGCGAGGCACCGTCGTGAGTGCGCAGCTGCTCGAAACACTTGGCGAACGACTCTCGGCGATCACTCTACCGCCGCCGGGAGTTTGCGGCGTTTTGACCCGAGTGACGGGTATGCTGCTCGGGGCCCGCGGCGTTCGTGCACCGCTCGGCGCATATTGCGAAGTGATGGCTGAGCAAGGAGAGGGCATTACCTGCGAAGTCGTCGGCTTCAGCGGCGAAGAGGTCATGCTCATGCCGCTCGCTACTGTGCAGGGTTTGTTGCCGGGCACGGGCGTCCGCGTGATCACGCATACGGCGCGTGTCGGTGTCGGTGACTCACTGCTCGGCCGGGTGGTAGACGGTCTCGGTCAGCCACTCGATGGCGGAGAATCGATTGAGCCTTCTGTCTTCGTGACGCTGCGAGGGGAGCGAAAAAATCCGCTTCAGCGCGCACCAATCAATGGTGTGCTCGATGTCGGAATCCGCGCGATCAATTCTTTTTTGACTATCGGTCAGGGGCAGCGAATCGGGTTGATTGCCGGTAGCGGCGTCGGTAAGAGCGTATTGCTCGGCATGATGACGCGCTTCACGTCGGCCGATGTAGTCGTCATCGGAATGATTGGCGAGCGTGGTCGGGAAGTTCTCGATTTCGTGACCGAGACCCTTGGCGAGGAGGGGCGTAAGCGCGCGGTGGTCATCGCGGCGCCCGGGGATTGCTCTCCCGTAATTCGTTTGCGTGCGACCCACTATACCTGTGCAATCGCCGAGTACTTTCGCGATCAGGGTAAGAACGTCCTGCTACTCATGGATTCCATGACTCGCGTGGCGCACGCCCAAAGAGAAGTCGGACTTGCCGTCGGCGAGCCACCGACCACGAAGGGGTATACGCCCTCTGTTTTTTCGTTGATCAATGAGCTGATCGAGCGCGCAGGAAGTGTCGCCAGTGGAGGCAGTATCACGGGGATTTACACGATCCTTGCCGAGGGCGACGACGCCAACGATCCGATCGTCGACGCTGCACGAGCCATTCTAGACGGGCACGTTTTGTTGTCGCGTGACCTCGCTGCGATGGGGCAGTACCCGGCAATCGATATCAACATGTCGGTATCACGTCTCGCGAGCCGACTCGTTACGAGCGAGCAACGCAACTTGGTTCGAAAGTTTCGGCGACTCATGGCGATCTGGGAGGAAAACCGAGATCTCGTGTCTGTCGGGGCGTATCGCACCGGTACGAACCCCGAACTCGATGAGTTCATGCAGCGTCGGGGTGCACTGCAGGCGTTCTTGCAACAAGACGTCGATGAGCGAGTGGAGTTCGAAGGGGGCTTCAGACACCTTGCTGAGGTGCTCGCTTGAGTCTGCGCAGTCGTCAGCGAGCCGATCGGCTCGTACGTATCACTCGGATCGGTGAGACGTTCGCAGCAGTTGCGGAGGGAGCGGCCGCAGATCGTCGTCGTGCGTTGTTCACAGAGCAGGATCGTCTCGCAACGGTGAGAAACTATCTCGGCGATTACGGTGCAATGGTCGAGAAGCGTGAGGCAAGCACGCAGACGGTAGGCAGTCTGCGTCTATACCGGGACTTTTCGGGCTGGCTGACGGATCTATCACAAAAGCAGGAAAACGAGGTGGCGCAGGCCGAGTTCTTGCTTGAGGCCGCGCTAGAGGAGGTTCGAGAAAAGAGGCGCTTTGCCGATGCGCTCGATCGGGTGTCCGAAAAGGCGGGTCGCGCGGCGCGTCGGGAGGCGGAGACGGAGGAGCAGAAGACCCTCGACGACATGGTGCAGCAGGGCCGTTCCGCGCCCTTTGGCACTCAAGTTGCAACTCCCCGGTTGGCGATTTCAACCGGCAATAAAACTCCGTAATCATGGCTATTCCAGATGTCCTTCTCAAAGCCGTCGGATCCTCGACTCCGACAGGCAAAAATCCGCTCGAAGCGCTGAATGAAGCGCCTTTTTCAGGTGCGGATGGCTCTTCCTTCTCAGCCGTCATGGCGGAAGTGAACGACGGTGCCCGAAAGTTCGATGACAGTACGACTGAAAAAGACGGTTCCGAGGCCGGCAAGGGTTTGCCGGAATTGCCGGGTCGTCCGCTCGACGCGAGGCAGTGGCATTCCAGTCCGGACGCTGATCAGAATCTCGAAGAGTTTGCGGTGGGTATGGGTATTGACCGCGGGCTCGTCCGACTGCTTTTGAGCGAGACAGCGCCGGTTACGGCAGAGACCGGCGAAGCAAAGATCGAGGCTACGTCTGGGGAAGTTCCCGCGGGCGTCGCCAATCCTTTGGCCGCATCGCCGGTTTCGATGGGTCTGCCTCTGGCGCAGTGGGCGTTTACGCCGGAAGCTTCAGTAGCCACGACACCCGATCAGTCGATGCGTCGTGCGGTCGAGGAGGCGACGACGATCTTGGATTCGACGCCGATGGCAGGCGCTAATACTACTGAGTCCTTTCCGATCGCAGATGAAGACTTGCTACTGTGGCGTAAGTCGCTATCGACAGCCCCAGGCCCGTCGATGCTCGTATCGACGATGGGTGATGACTCGGCAGCCCCTGCTACGGGAGCAACACCGACCGCTTCGCCTGTGCTCGCTTCGATCGAGGCGCAGTTGTCAACTCGCGCTAATGCGACTACTGAGTCCTTTCCGATCGCAGATGAAGACTTGCTACTGTGGCGTAAGTCGCTATCGACAGCCCCAGGTCCGTCGACGCTCTTATCGACGGTGGGTGATGACTCGGCAGCCCCTGCTACGGGAGCAACACCGTTAGCGTCAGCTCCGATAGAGGCTACCTTGTCGGTCGCGCTGCCTGAGGAGTCGGCGTGGCGCTCGCGTCGTTTTGGTTTCGCCAATGACACCACGATCCAGTCACCCTCAGCACTGAGTGCGATCGAGGGCGTTTCGAAGGTCGATGCCAGCGAGTTTGCGGAATTCATGGACGGCAGTGCTTGGTCCGACGGCGAGCGTGGCGGCGACACGCCAGCCCGCGCCCTGGCTACTTCAGGCATCACGATCTCGATGGCAGCAGAGGCGAGTCCCAACATGGCGGCCACCTCAACGGCTACGGCGCTCCTTGGAGCCCTTTCGTCGCCAACGTCGATTTCGCTGACGACGGGTATTTCGCAAAGCGCTGTGACCGGCGAGGCCTCGATGGTTCTCGCGACGCCCGATACAAAGTTGAGTTTCGGAGAGCGTGTACAGGCGTTCGCCGATGCGGTGGCTCAGCGCGTGATTGGTCAAATTCGTGAAGAGAATTGGAGTGTCCGCCTGCAACTTGAGCCGGCAAACCTCGGTACGATGGATATCGATTTGAGCCTCAACGGGAATGTCGTGGCGGCAACGGTCGGCGTTGCGAATAACGACGTTCGGGCCTTACTTGAATCGGGTTTGCCGCGGCTTCGCGAGTCCCTCGAAGCCGCCGGGCTACAGCTCTCCGGATGGAATTTCGGTCAGCCGGGCTCGCGGGCCTTCAATGACTCTGCAAGAAAGTTTTCCCAAACGGTCTTTCGCGGAAAAATCGATGAGACCGGGTCCGTAACCGATCTCGATGCGTCACGCATGATGGCAACCAGGAATTCTGTATCTGGCAAAATCGATTTGTTCGTTTGATCCCACTTCCACTTTTTACTGACGGTATACAGCGATGGCAGACAAGAAAGACGACAAGAAAAAGGCTCCTGATGCGACCGCTGCGGCGGGCGAAGACGGTGCTCCAGCGAAGAAGTCCAAGTTGATGTTCTTCGTCATGATCGCGGCAGGTGCACTGTTTCTGATTGGCGTGTCCGTCGGCGCGACGCTTTATCTGACGGGCTTTTTTAATCCCCCCGCCGTAACGGCAAAGGATGGTGGCGAAAAAGATGCCAAAGAAGGTGAAGCAAGCGAGTCGGGCGAAGGCGGCGGAGAAGCGAGCGATACCGCTGGCGGCGGCGAGCCGAAACCCGATGCGGAGATTCCAGAGGGTGAAAAGTTCGCTGCGACCTATAAGCCTGTCACAGGCAGTAACGGCGAAGAGCGCGATTTCACACTGAATGTACCCAACACCCGTCGTTTCGTGCAATTCAAGCTAGCGTACAAAACGTTTTACGGAGAGAAGATTGTCGAACGTGTGACTAAGCATCAAATCGCGATTGGCGCGGCAATCATTTCCACAGCGAGTCAGTTCGGCGAAGAAGAAATGGTCTCCGTCGAAGGGCGCGCACGACTGGCCACCGCGTTACGTGATGCGATGAACGACGTCCTGATTCGAAATGAAGACTTCGGTGGCATTGACGAGGTGATGTTCACGCACTTCGTATTCCAGTAGGAATCGGTTGTAGTAAACACGAGAATATCATGTCGACAACCGGCCAAATTTTGACTCGAGAGGAGGTCTCTGCATTGGTAGAGGCCATGCAGAGTGGAGACGTCGATACGTCGGCGGCAGACATCTCTCCTTCAGCCGTCCAGCCCTACAGCCTCATCGCGAACGACACTACGTCACGTGGTCAGCTCGCCGCGCTCGAGATGATCGATGATCGATTTTCGAGGCAGCTCAGGGGAAGTCTGCTCACCCTGCTCCGTCAGACAGCTAAAGTGACGGTGGCACCTTTCGATGTGATGACTTTCAGCGCCTATCTGAAAACGCTGCCTTCGCCCACTAACGTCAACATCGTTCGTTTCCCTCCTTTACGTGGTTACGGCCTCGTGACACTTGAGCCATCGATCGTTTATGGCGCCGTCGACAGCTTCTTTGGTGGACGAGGTGGCGGGTCGCTCGAACTATCGCCGTTGCGTGGCTTCACTCAGACCGAAGAACGAATCATTCAACTGCTGCTCGACTCCGTGTTCGACAATCTTCGAGACGCCTGGGCACCTGTCTATGCGCTCAACCCGGAATTCGTCAGTCGAGAAATCAACCCCGCGTTTGCACAAATCGGTGAAGATCGAGAAACCGTCATCGTCAGCCGATTCGACCTTGAGTTGGGATCGGACATCCGCGGGCAACTCACGGTGATGTACCCGTTCTCAGCTCTTAAGCCGATACGGCTCTTACTCCGTGGTCGGCTCCAAGCGGGTGAGCGCGATGAGAAACTCGCCGCGAAATGGTCAGATCAGCTTCAAGATGCCCTATCGGATGCCGAACTCGAGATGATCGCGCAGCTCGTCACGCTTCGAGTGCCTGCGCTTGATCTCGCTGCAATCCGCCCTGGAGATACCTTGTGGTTCAAGCCACCACCGAGTGTCAAGGTGTTAGTGCAGTCCTCGCATCTATTTGATGCCGAGTACGGTACGTCTGACGGAAATGCGGCCATTCGAATCGAGCAGGTCATAGAGCCGCCCGAGGACATCACAAAGTTATCGGCCGCGAGTGCATCCGATCACGCAGAAGAATCATCGGGTGCTGAACAGCGCACCCCCGCAAAACGTAAGCGCGCATGACGCGTATACAAAACGTCGCAGGAGTAACGGCAGCATGAACGAGTCAGCAATGGGCAATATTTCCAAGGGCGAAGCTGGGGCCGAATCGGCCGTGCAGCTCGAATTGATCCAGAACGTGGCGGTCAGTGTGTCGGTGGAAGTTGGCCGTTCGTTATTGAGAATACGGGATCTGCTGAGACTCGGGCAGGGAAGTGTTGTCGAACTCGACCGTGTGGCGGGTGAGCCGCTCGACGTCTGCGTGAACAATACCGTCATCGCCCGCGGCGAGGTGGTACTGGTCAACGATCGATATGGCATTCGCCTGACGCAGGTCGTCGATCCGGAAGATCGCGTCAAACATCTGTAAGTGGAAGCTCATCGATTATGGATCCCATTCGTTACGTCACCGCGTTACTCCTTGTCGGTGGCTTGCTCGCTCTCGCGATCTGGATGTTGCGGCGGTTTCGTTTAGGTAATCCCGACGCTTCGCGAAACTCCCTCAGTATTACCGCGCATGCGTCTCTCGGAGCGCGCGAGAAGTTGGTGGTCGTTCGATTCGGTGGCCAAGATCATCTGATTGGCGTGACACCTGGATCGATCTCGCGAATCGCGACGGCCGAGGCCGATGTCTCTTTGGGCGAGGAGAAACATCAGTGATTCGTTTACGCGGACTGCTGGGACTCTCACTCACGATGCTTGTTGTCTTCCTCGCGCCGATGGCTCCGGCGCAGGACACCGCGGCGATCGAGCTCCTCCGAACTACGCCGACTGCAGGCGACGGTCAGGCTTACAGTCTGACGCTCCAAGCGCTCGGGTTGATGACGCTGCTGACGCTTTTGCCTGCTATCGTATTGTCGATGACCGCGTTCACCCGCATCGTCATCGTGCTTGGACTCCTGCGGCAAGCTTTGGGAACGGCTTCGACTCCCCCGAATCAGGTCATCGTTGGGCTTGCGTTGTTTCTGACATTTTTCGTCATGGCTCCGACGTTGGACGAAGTACAACGCGTTTCACTGCAGCCGTATATAGAAGAGTCCATCCCGTTCGAGACGGCGTTGGAACGCGCGGTCGATCCAATGAAGAAATTTATGTTAGCGCAGACCCGGGAGTCTGATCTCAAGCTATTCATGGATCTCGCAAAGACCCCGCCGGTCAGCACGCCGATGGAGACTCCCCTCAGTGTACTGCTGCCCTCGTTTCTGACCAGCGAGTTGCGAACGGCCTTTACGATTGGATTTTTGATCTACATTCCATTCCTTGTCATCGACCTCATCGTGGCGAGCGTGCTCATGTCGATGGGCATGATGATGGTCTCTCCGATCATGATCGGTTTGCCATTCAAGTTTCTTCTGTTTGTTCTGGTTGATGGTTGGGCCGTGATCCTCGGCTCACTTGCTGCCAGTTTTTCGGCGCCGCTACCATGAACGAAACCAGTGTTGTCGACTTAGTGAGAGAGTCGATGTGGGTCGGCGGATTGATCGCCGGACCAATCATGGTCATCGTGCTTCTCGTCGGTGTGATCGTCGGAATTTTTCAAGCCGCGACGTCAATCAATGAGATGACGCTAAGTTTTCTTCCAAAGCTCATTGCCGTTGCGTTGGTCACGCTGCTCATCGGCGGCTGGCAGTTGCAGTTACTTGTAGACTTTGCACGACGAATTTTCGAGCGAATAGCTGACGTTGGGACATAAATCCGTGCTCGACCTTGGCGTACTCACTCTGAATTGGCTGCAATCTATGCTGCTCCCGTTGACGCGGGTCGGCGCGTTTTTTCTGGCGGCGCCTCTCTTCACTCAGTCGGCTGGCATTGGTCGCATCCGTGTTGTTTATGCAGCCGCACTCTGTCTGCTCATGATGCCGTCATTTCCGACGTCTTTGTCCGAACCGTCGATGCCCTACGGCGAACCCAATCTGCTCCTCATTTTGAGTGAGGCGCTCATCGGCGTCTCGATGGGCTTGGCATTACAGTTCGTGACTGCGGCGGTCGTGACTGCTGGCGAGCAAATTTCGATGTCGGTCGGAATCGGGTTTGCGCAGTCCTTCGATCCATCACTCGGATCTACGCCGGTGCTATCGCAGTTTCTCAATTTACTCGCTTTGCTAATTTTTTTAACCGCCGGCGGGCATACGATCATGATCGCGATGATCACCGAGAGTATCCGTGCGATGCCCCCAGGTGAATTTCGGTTGATGGAGATCTCCTCGCTGCTCGAGTTTTCGACCATCATCTTTAAGGGAGCAGCTTTATTGGCAGCACCTCTATTGTTGACTCTCCTTGCTGTGAATCTCGGCGTAGGCGCACTGTCCCGCGCCACACCGTCTTTGAATGTCTTTGCCGTTGGCTTTGCGGTGAGCTTATTGGTTGGCTTCGGGCTCCTTTTCGTGTTGATGCCTGCGATCGCGGAGCGAATCGCCGAATTGTGGCAGCAAGCGGCTGCGTATATCCGACCTAAGTTACTCGGAGAGGGTTGAGATATGGCCGAGGAGCAAGGTCAGGAAAAAACCGAAGAACCGACCGCACGGAAACTCACTCAGGCTCGTGAGCGCGGCGAACTGCCGCGCTCTCCGGACTTCGGTGGGGCAATGGAAGTCCTCGTGATTTGTCTACTGATGTTTTTCCTCGGGGCCGAGATCGTCGACGGATTTTCCGAGATGCTGAGAGAAGGTCTGACCTTTAATCGTACTCAGATTGATGACGTACAAGATCTGCCTCTTGTGGCAGGCGCACGGCTTCTCGACGGTTTTTGGGCGGTGAAGTGGATACTCCTTGCGTCGATTGTAGTAGCTCTGCTCGCGTCAACCCTGAATGGCGGATTTAATTTCTCAGGTAAGGCGGCTGCTCCAAAGTTGAGTAAGCTTAACCCACTCAGTGGCATAAAAAGAATGTTCGGAGCGCAGGCGTGGATCGGATTGCTTCGCAATCTTCTCAAGTTTTTCGCTATCGCCGCGGTCGTAGGCGTTGTTCTCTGGACACGCCGAGGGGAGATTATCGCGATGTCTCGCGATTCGTTCGAGATGATGATCGCCTCGGGGGCTTCGCTCGCGCTCGTCACATTCACTTTAGTTAGCGCTGCAGTGGCGATCATTGCAATGCTTGATGTGCCTTACCAGCGTTGGAGCTATTTGCAGCGTATGCGGATGACGCTTCAGGAAGTTCGTGACGAGATGAAGGATATCGAGGGTCGTCCGGAGGTCAAAAGGCAGATACGACGAAAGCAACGCGAGTTTAGCCGCGGTCGAATGCTTGAGAAGGTCAAGGATGCAGATGTCGTGATCGTCAATCCATCTGAGTTTGCTGTAGCAATCGAGTATGACGAGTCGCGAAACGCAGTACCGACGGTTCTGGCGAAAGGTCGCGGTGAGATTGCGAGGTCGATCAAGGAGCGCGCGACGCTCGCAGGCGTTCCGATTGTTTCGTCGCCGCCGCTCGCACGTGCGATCTACTTCACGACTGAAGTCGAGGAGTCGATTCCTGAGGGCCTCTATAGGGCCGTGGCTTCGGTTCTCGCATATGTCTACAGGCTCAGCGCATTGACGCCAGACCTCGAAATCCCCGCCGTGCCGAAGCCGACACTTGCGCCGGAGTTCATGTTTGACGAGTTCGGTAAAATAGCTAAAGAGCAAGGAACATGACCCAGTTAGACAATTCTGAGGCGGCGATTCGCAGTCTGAGGCGTGGAGATCCGCCAGTCCTCCTTATTTGCTCTTCGTCTATGGAGATCCTTTCGACCTGCTCGCGAGAGTTTGTGCGAACTCTGCGTAGCGACGGTGCGCGTGTGGAGTTTCATACGCCCGGACAAACCGATGGCGTGCTTCAGGCCACAAACAAGCTCTTAGAGGGTATTGCCGTTGAAGCGATTCTTTCCAGCACTGAGGTATTTCCTCCGCATCTGCTGATCGTCGACGATGCCGAGCGACTGTCTGCGGGTGAAACCGCAGCATTGCGACGTCTTGTCCAAGGACTACGCGGTAGTGCATTCCGTGTGCTGCTGCTTGCTCGTCGCAGTAGCTCCGAGGTGGAGCGGTTACCGTTCGCGGATCTGAACGATCTCATGGTGATCTGGAACGCGGATAGTGTCGAAAGCGAATCGTCCACGGTCGAGCCGTTGAAGGTTGAGTCGCCGGCACCGGTTTCGGCGCCGATCATACAACCCGAACCCGTCGTCAAGGAGACGGTGCCAATTCCCGACGTACTCGCCGAGCTCGCCCGTGAGCGCGCTGAGACACGTGGTTTCGATACTTCGTTTTCTTACCGATGGATGGCAGCACCGCTAAAAGTGACTTTACTGGGGATCGTGGTCCTACTGTTGGGATACGGAATTACAACGGGACTAACGAGCTCCAAGGATTCTGAAGCGGTCGTCTACGACTGCGGATCACATCCCGATCGCGAGTCGATTGATGTTCTTTTGACACGTATCGGTCGTTCTACGCCTACGCGAGTGCTCGCCGAGTCCGGGCGATTTCGCCTGCAAATAGGTCCTTTCCCTAGCCAGGCAGCGGCAGAGATCTTGCAAGAGCAAGTTTGGGCACTCGGTGCGTGTCGGATTAATCCGGTTGCCGTTCGCGCGCTAGATTCGTTGACACAAAAGGCTGGAGGTTGAGGCTATGACGAATAACTCGACAGATTCGAAAGAGTCCGGGTCTAAGAGTTCACCCGGCGAGCTTGCAGCCGTCATCAAATCTGGGGACCCGGTCGTGCAGCGGTTTAACGAGGGAACTAACTCCGTCGTTTCCGACGTCGCCATCGACCGTACTCCTGAGAACTTGCTGCCGAATTCATACCCGACGGCAGCATCACCAGCCTCGCCTCAAGGCGAAATCGCTCCCGTCGCCGCACAGGCTGCGCAGACGTTAGAAAATCTCGAGATCGCCGTTGCCAAAGCCGACGCGCTCGTTCAGTCCGTCGAGCAGCGGCAGTCGGAAATTGAAGATGCTTATAGCAAGGCTCAAGCGATGCTGGATGAAGTCAATCGTATCGCCGAAGCACTGACATTCTCCGATGCGCTGCGAGAACGAATTAATGCGACAGTGACACGAACAAAGCGATTGCGAGCCAACGACGGCAAACCATTGGGTTGATGTGCGTCCGTCGTGACCACAGAGGAAAGGAAAATGAGTAATGAAATCGATTCGAAAGACGGTGAGGCTAAGAAGGACGCCAATCCACTCGAGACACTGACTTCGCTGGTGCTCGATGCCGCGGATGCCGCTAATGATAGTGCCCAGTCTACGCATGAGGCGATTTCTAGACTATCCCAGGTTGTCGATGCCAACATCGATACGACTCGTACCCTTCGTAATGCACCTGCAATCTTTGGTGCTGTTATCTTGAGTATCGGTATCGCCGTAGCCGTTGTCGTAGCGATGGTTTTTTCGAAACTGGACGATAGAGCCGCGGCGCTGAACCAGGCCATCATCGATCAGAGTGAGAGTTTAGAAAAAATGGAAAAGACTCTGAAAACGCTTGCCACTCTTGAGTCCGGCTTGCAAAAGTATGAAAAGGTTGCGGAGGATACTACGCAGCGCGCCATCGTCACGCTTCGGGAGCAAGTGAAGGCGGATCGTCTAGCGATACAGGAGCTGGAGGTTCGCCGCTTGAATGAAATTCTTGCCTCTTTTCGGAGCACCGTGGCAGGTGCACCACCTTCCGGAGCATCACGCCAAAGCGCTGAGGGCTTTGCAGCGTCGGTTTCGCGTATTGACGGACGGCTCACTGCCATCGAAGCATCCATCGCGGAACGACGTGCTGGCGATTCGGGCGGCAAGCGGCCCGTCGCCGTTTTGTCGGACGCTCAAGCTAAGGACATCAAGGCGACCGCTGCAGAAGTCGGCCGACTCAAGCAGGAAATAGCGAGCTTGCGGGAGCTGATCGAGGGTCGGACTAGCGAATTGCAGTCAGGCGTACCGACGATCAAGAAATAAAGACTCGTTACTCGAGCGCCGCCTTACAGCGGAATAGCGCGGCAACCGCCATCGCAAAGCCCAGCCGAGCCACGAACGAGCGCGAGTTCTGCGCGTCCTTCGGGTGAAATACTGCCGATTTTCGCGATCGGCCACCGGCTCGCCAACGCGGTGTCGACGCTCGGGACAAGCAGCACTGAGCGACCTTGTTGCAGGCCGGTGTATTGGCTGCCGACCAGCCAGATCTTGTTTCGGTCCATATAGACGTTGAGCCACGGCATCTCGCATCCAAGCGGTTTGACCATGGTCTTCGCTGTGGCGTCGACTTTGTCGAGCACTCGAGTCATCCACGATGAGCTCGAGGTCGAAGAGTGACGACCACGAAACTGTAATCCTTGGTTTGCATCGATCACTCGACTCGAGATTGTACGGCCGCTGCGAGACGGATCCTCGACGAGCGTCATCGTCACCAGCAACTTACGCGGTGCGATGATCCAGTCTTCTGCGTCACGTTGGGGCGTCGTCACGCCTCGATAATCAAGTCGAACTCGCAGGACATCATTGCCCTCGGAGACGCTTCGACCGTCAACGGGGCGAAGGCGGACATTACCAGCGAGTTTCGTTAGCGTCGCAGGGATGAGATCCTCGAGTCGAACGCGATCATTGACGGACCAAGCCGGATGAGGCTCGCCGGCGACGAATTCGAGATTGACGATGCGCTGCAGTCCGTGCGGAGCGTCACACACATCGCGAGTTGATCTTGGCGGTACGCATCTGTGACCGGAAGACGCTCCCCATCGGGTGACTCGTACCGTATCTGCGATCCGACCCTCCGTGCTGAGCGTAGACTCGAGCTGCCAAGGTGGAAACTGCGACTCGAGGCAACGCTGCAGAAGGTCGGCATCGCGCTGCAGAGCGGCATCGGCGTGGAGGTCATCCCGCTGTCCGGCTGACGCAACTACCCCGATGAGACTTATCGCTATCGTCCCAACAGCGGTCGCGAGCGCCCGTGACGTACCGCGTCGAAACGAATCGTTCATCGACGTTGAAGGTCTGCAACCTTATCGGCTGGCAGACGTACTGTCGCCTGATACGAGTCGTTACCCAGCGGCTCGAGTGCGATAATTTCAGCGCCAGCGATTACACCGGAGACTCGGACGCGAATCTGATCTTCGCGAACTCGGCTGTCTTGGATCACTGAATCACTCGCAAAGTCTACGCCGTAAAGCTGCTCTGCCAGATTGCGGTAGGCATCGAGTTTCGCTGCTCGCGCTGCCTGTAATCGGCGCTGGGCGGCATCTGATCCCGATTGGGCCGTAATCGAGGCGAACCCGAAGGCTGTTAGATCGGAAAGGGCCACCGACGGGGGCGGATCAACAGGAACTCCCGGATCGTCTGATCGTTTGAAAAGTCGGGCCAACCAACCCTTTTTTGAGGCGCCATCTGGGTTTCCTTGAGCCCCCATTTGATGACTTGCGACCGCATACCGATCACCGATCTTCATCTGAAAGCTAACCGTGCCCGGAGGTGCCGGCCGGGACAAGGGGTCCATGACGGACACGAACGAGCACCCGGCCAACCAGAGGCTGGCTGCCGAGACGGTCAGTATTGGTGCGATACGACGGTCCATAACTGTATTGAGTTAGTCGTCCGGTGAGTTCGGGCCTTGAGGGTCGATCTGGTGGTTACTGGCGGAAATCCGTATGGCACGGTCGTTGCAAAGATGGAGAGGGGCAATCCCTCGATATGCGGCAAAGCTTGATACGAAACTCCGTAACCCATTGATTCTAAAAGATTAAAATGACTTCAATTCCGTTCGACCTAATGTCGAACCTTCGACAACTCGGCAAAAAATTGCCGCTCGAGGCCGTGGCGATCCCGATGGGGTTCCTGCTGCTGCTCGGAATGCTGTTGCTCCCCGTCCCGCCGTTGATGTTGGACCTCTTCTTTACGTTCAACATCGCCATGTCGCTGGTGATTCTTTTCCTGGCGATTGCGGCGGCTCGACCGTTTTCGTTCTCGGTGTTCCCTACCGTGCTCCTCTTTGCCACGTTGTTGCGTCTCGCTCTTAACGTCGCCTCTACTCGAGTGGTACTGAGTTCTGGCCACGAAGGGACTGACGCGGCCGGGCATGTCATCGAGGCGTTCGGCTCGGTACTCGTTGCCGGTAATTACGTCGTCGGTATTGTCGTCTTTGCCATCCTCGTGATCATCAACTTCGTCGTCGTTACGAAAGGCGCCGGCCGTGTCTCCGAGGTGACTGCGCGATTCACTCTTGATGCTCTGCCCGGAAAACAAATGGCGGTCGATGCGGACCTCGCTGCCGGATTGATCAATCAGGAGCAGGCGAGAACACGACGCCGTGAAATCACCTCCGAAGCGGACTTCTACGGATCGATGGATGGCGCAAGTAAATTCGTTCGGGGCGACGCCATCGCCGGCATCCTGATCCTGATCATCAATATCGTCGGTGGGATTCTCGTTGGCACCATGCAGCATGACATGTCGATGGGCATGGCGGCGGAGCGCTACATGACTCTCGCGGTGGGTGATGGTCTCGTAGCGCAAGTGCCCGCGCTGCTGCTGTCAATCGCGACAGCGATCATCGTGACTCGTGTATCGGGCGAAGAGTCGCTGCACGAGCAGACCTCAAACCAGTTCAACAATACTGAGGCGTGGTGGTTGACTGCCTGCATTCTCGCGTTGCTCGGCGTGATCCCGGGCATGCCTCATGTCGCTTTCCTCTCGCTCGCTGCGATCACCGCTGGCGCAGCGTGGATGCTCGAACGCAAGCGCGAAGAGAATCGCCTCGCCGAGAAAAAATCTGACGATGCGCCCACTGCTCCAAAAGAGTTGTCGTGGTCCGACGTGCAGCAAGCCGATGCCATCGGACTCGAGGTGGGCTATGCACTCGTTGCGTTGATCGATACACAGCAAGGCGGTTCGTTGGTCACCCGCATCCGTGGCATTCGCAAAAAGCTGACTTATGAACTCGGATTTCTGATTCCGCAGGTACATATTCGCGATAATCTCGATCTGCGTCCTGAGGCCTACCAGATCATGGTGAACGGCGTGGTGATCGGTCGGGGCGAGGTAAAGCCTACTCGTGAACTTGCGATTCATTCCGGCGTCGTACACGGTGAGTTGCAGGGAGTGCGCACCAAAGATCCCACCTTCGGTCTCGAGGCGGTGTGGATCGATCCAGCGCAACGAGATTACGCCCGATCGCTGGGCTATACGGTGGTCGATGCGAGCACGACTATCGCTACCCACCTCAATAAGATCCTGCAAGACAACTGCAACCTGCTGCTCGGGCACGATGAGACTCAACAGCTGGTCGACAAGCTTGCGGCGGCGGCACCGAAGCTCGTCGAAGAATTGATTCCAAAGAAATTGTCAATCGGCGTGCTGACGCAAGTGTTGCAGAATTTGCTCGCCGAGGGCGTATCGATTCGCGACCTTCGCGGCGTTTTGCTTGCGCTCGCTCCGATCTCGGAGAAAGTTCAGGATATCGAAGAACTCACTGGGGTCGCGCGTATCGCGCTCGGCCGCATGATCGTGCAGCAGTACGTGCAGTATGGTGACGAGCTGTCAGTGATGACTCTCGCGCCGGAACTCGAGCAGGTGCTCCACGCGACGGTACGTCGTGGACAGGGTGGTAACGTCCCCGTGGAGCCTGAGCTTGCTGAGGGATTACTGCGGTCCGTTAGCAAGGCGTCACAAGACGAACTGAACAGTGATCGTCCTGCGCTACTCGTGACCTCGCCGGCGTTGAGGCCTTGGTTGTCGAGGATCCTGCGTCCGCGAATACCGGGACTCTCGGTTCTCTCTTATTCAGAGCTTCCGGAGGACACCAACCTCCGAGTCAATACCAGTATCACAGTACAAGTGCGGCAGACTGCGGCTGCGTAACGGGGACGAATCATGCGTATCGAACGAGTGGTAGCAGGTACCTTCAACGAAGCGAGTGAGCGGTCACGGCGCTTGTACGGTCCCGACGTTCTGCTGATCTCCTCAAGCCAAGTAGGAAATTCACACGAATTACTCGTGTGCACCGATGCGTCGTCCAATGACGAGCGAGTATTCGATGCTTCAGAAGCGCGCGAAACGTTTGCAGCGACGATGCAAGAAGAAATTCTGGCTCGACCTAAAGCGCCGTTTGACCCGATCGTCACCGATCCCGCACCGCAGACGGCCACACCCGCCGTAGATCCCGAAAACGGAGCGGCTCTGGTCTCCCTCATTCGCAAAGAGCTTCTCGAGTTGGAGAGACGGATCGTCTCGAACAGCGGAGGAGTGCATGGTCTTCGCGAAAAAATGGCTTTGCTCGAGCAAGGATTTTCTGCCGTTTACGCTAGGCGTCTCGTCGAGGCTGGTCTCAGTTCGACGGTGATGGCGTCGTGTTTGCTCGATGATTTGAACCTCGGAGGTCCTGGGATCGGAGTCTCCGATCGGGCATCAGTTTTCGTCGGTCCTGCTGCGGGTGGCAAGACCACCGCCGCAATACAAGCCGCTCGATCTATTGCCAACAAGAAAGAGTTGCCGGCTATCGTCAGCGCGTCACGTGATGCGCGTCCGGGTGCACGAGAAAAGTTTTTTGCAATGGCTGATGCCGCGCGCATCGAGTCAAGTTGGGGCGGAGTCGCGCCAGGTGCTTTGGTCGTCGATGCGGGTGGCTACAATCGTGAGGACCTATCGATCGATCGCCCAGAGCTTTCGAGCTACAACCTTTACCTTTGCATGCCCGCCTACCTAAACCGAATTACCGCAACGAGATGGTTCGACAGTGTCAAATCGGTCACGGGTGTGATTCTGACGCACTGGTCGCCGACTGAAGTGCCACTCGGGTTATTGGGTTGCATGGCCGAGCGTGGACTTCGTCTTGCAGGATTATCTGTAACCGCTGATCCGACGGCCTCGCTCGTCGATCCGACCGCCGATACGTTCGGTGAGCCCGTTCGATACGCGCTCTCGCTAACGCTCGATCTTTCTCCGGTAGGTGTCGAATGACAGGCGCCGCCGGACGTAAGACCCGTTTGATCGCCGTTTCCAGCGGGAAAGGTGGTGTGGGTAAGACGTTCTTGAGTCTCAATCTGGCTGCCGCTCTGGCGACCCGTGGCCATTCCGTGTGGTTGTTTGACGGAGACATGGGGCTCGCCAACGTACACGTTCTTCTCGGCATCCAACCGCAGTTCGATATCTCCGATGCTTTGGAAGGGCGTTGCACACTATCGCAGACGCTCTTCGACGGACCCGCTGGAATCAAAGTCATCCCCGGTGCTTCAGGAAAGCGGGACATGGCAGAGATCGGTACGCTCGAGATGACCCAGATCATCCAGACGCTTGCGACCTTTACTCCGCCGGCAGATTTCATGCTGATCGATACGGGCGCAGGAATCGGCAAACACGTTACGACTTTAGCGCATCTTGCCGATACGATCGTCGTGGTGGTTCGCGACGAGCCAGCCTCGCTGGCTGATGCTTACGGACTGATCAAAGTAATGTATCAAGACTTTGGTAGTCGGAGCTTCGAGGTTATTGTGAACGATGTCTCGACGATGCAGCGCGGCCACTTGGTATTCGAGAGACTTCAGCAAGTTGCGATGAGATTTCTCGAGTTGAACCTTGTGTTGGCCGGCATCGTTCCGCATGAGCCTGAGGCCATGATGGTCACCCGTCGACGCGAGACGCTCATGAGTGCTGCGCCGCGAAGTGCAGCGACGTCCTCCATTCTCGAGATCGCCTCTCGTTTCGAGAAGTCGAAGCCTTCGGTGGAAAATGTCCGATCGAGCCTCAAGGTCGTTGACGGTACATCCGGAGTGCAAAGCCCATGAAAGGTCCCGGCGACGCATACTCCAAGGTGGCGTCATCGACTGCACCGGATACGGGTGCGGACTTTGCATCTCATTTCAAATTGGTCAAGCGAGTCGCGGCGCACTTCCGAGGACGCCTGCCTGCTGCGATCGAGCATTCCGATCTCGTTCAAGCGGGGATCGTCGGTCTGATGGAAGCAATCGAGGCTTTCGATCCGGAACGCGGTAACGACTTCGAAACATTCGCCAAGCTCCGTATCCGCGGGGCCATGCTCGATGAAATTCGGCGTGCTGCTTGGGCGCCGCGGAGTACGGTCAAGGTGGCCGTGGAAGCTAGGGCAGCGGCGACGCGAATCGAAAACGAGAAGGGCGTCCCGGCGACGCATCGGCAGATCGCAGACAAACTGGGGCTCGACGTCGGCCGCTACCATGAGTTGCGGGGACGCAATCAGGGTCTCGCAGGCTCGGTCACGCTCGAGGAGATCAGCTTCGTGAGCGAAGAGCCAACCCCGGACGAAGTGGCAGACGAACAAAGCATCCGTGCAGCCCTCAAGCAAGGGATCGCATCTTTATCTGAGCGCGAAAAAACGATTGTTGCGCTTTACTATGACCGAGAGCTGACGCTTCGTGAAATCGGAGCGGTGCTCGAGGTGAGCGAGTCGCGAGTCAGCCAGATGCTGACCGCCATCGCAAAACAGTTGAGGTCGTTAATCAACGGTAGCAGCGAAGGCGCTTCCAAGAAAACGGGGCAGGTCACCGGTAAGGCGCTTTCTTCACCCCTCGAATCAGCGCGAAAAAACGGCGAGCTGCGAGGCTAATCATTGTACAGGGTTGTGCGCCCTGTCGGGAGAAGGGATATGTTCGTCGTTATCGGTTTGGTCATTTTGTTCGGTTGCGTATTCGGCTTCTACATTCTCCACCACGGGCCGATGGCGCCGATCATCGAAGCCGCCCCGACGGAGATGGGGATCATCCTCGGTGCGGGTATCGGCGCCATGGTGATGGGAAATAGCATCAGCATCCTCAAAGGGGTCGGTGCGGGAATCGGCAAATGTCTGAGTGGACCTGCGTATCACAAGCAGGAGTTCCAAGACACGATCACGTTGATCACCAAGCTCTTCAAACTTCTCAAGGCCGAGGGCGCTGTCGCTCTTGAGCCGCACATCGAAAATCCTGAAGCGAGCTCGATCTTTGGCGAGTTCCCGAAACTCCTGAAGGATCACGCGCTCATCGGCATGATCTGCGACACCATCCGTCTGCTGGTGACGTCCAACCAGCCGCCGAATCCCGAGACCGTGGCGGACAACCTCACGGTTGCGATCAAGACCCACCATCATTCGGCCTTGAAGCCTGCGCAGGCGCTCGCTAACCTCGAAGGTGCGCTGCCCGCGCTCGGCATCGTCGCGTGCGTGCTCGGTGTAGTGAAGACGATGGCGGCGATCGATCAGCCCCCGGCGATCCTCGGAGGACTGATCGGTAGCGCGCTCGTCGGCACCTTTCTTGGTGTTTTCATGGCATACGGCATCGTCGGACCGCTCGCAGCGCGTCTTGCGCAGATCATCGATGAAGAAGGCCAGATTTACGCTGTCGCGAAGTTCACCCTCATCGGTCATATTCGTGGTGATCCGGTTCCATTGATCATCGAATCCGCGCGCGCCGCGATCGACCATCATTCCGCGCCCACGTTCGCAGAAGTCTTCGATGGCCTCCGAGGCAAGTAACGTCGTCGAGACTGTGGCGACCGAAGATCCGGCGAACGACATAGGGGCGTCCGTCCCCGCAGTCGAGGCGCCTAAAGCCGATGCAGCGCCGGCACCTCCGCAGCTGCCGCCTATCATCATCAAGAAAATCATCGACGAGGGCCACGCGGGTGGCCACGGTGGGGCGTGGAAGATTGCTCTCGCCGACATGATGACGGCGATGATGGCTTTCTTTCTTCTCATGTGGTTGCTAGGCGCTACCAATGCGGATCAGCGCAAGAGCATCGCGGAGTATTTTCAACCGACCAACTCTCCGAGAGCGGATATGTCGGGAGGTTCTACCGGATTCTTTGGCGGCATGTCGCTGATCGATCCGAAGGCGCTTCCCATGACGTTGACGCAGACGGGAGTGTTGCAGCTGACGGCACCTGGCACCGAAGAAAAGGAAGTCACTTCGGAGGATCAGGCCTTGCCGCAAGGGCTGAGTGATGAGGAACGACGAAAGATCGCCGCAGAGCAGGACGAGAAGAATTTCGAGAATCTGCAGGACCAACTCGAGAAGCAGATCGGAGCAGATCAGAAAACCTCTGATCTGATGTCGGTAGTCAAGTTCGTACGCGAGAAGGAAGGTTTGCGCATCGAGATACTCGATGACGCCGGATTCTCGATGTTCGGTTCAGGCACCGACGAGTTATCGGGTGAGGCGGTCGCCTTGATCGAGAAGGTCGGTGCAAGTCTCAAGAGTATTCCTAACGAGATTGCAGTGCGTGGTCACACCGACAGTCTACAATTCAAAAAAACAACGATGAAGAACAATTGGAGCCTTTCTGCAGGTCGTGCCGACTCCACTCGCCAGTTCCTCAATTCCATTGGGGTGGATAATTCGCGTTTTTCGCGTATCGAGGGTGTCGCTGATTCGCAGCCCGTCAACGCGGATAATCCCGCGGATCCTCGTAATCGCCGAATCAGCATCACGGTGCTCTATCGCGACGGAGCGAAACCTGCGCAATGATTCGAGACTCTCGCTACCCGGTAGGGCTCGTCATCGTAGTCGCGGCGCTCTCGTGGTCGACGACTGCTCATGCCCAGTTTATTCGCGGGTTCGATCTGTTTCGTACCGGTCAGTATTGCGAGGCTCGCGAGGCGTGGTTGGAGAGCGAGAAGTCGGGCGATTCGACTTCGCCTTTCGGTTTGGCGGAGTTGTACGCGCGCGGTCTTTGCGTCAAGCAAAACGAGCGGCTGGCGAGTCGCTGGTATTTGACAGCCGCACAACGCGGGAACCCTAGGGCACGCGCGGAGATCGGTCTGCGGTACGCCTATGGCAAGGGGGTGCAGCCGAATTCCTTGAAGGCCTATGTTTGGATGTCCACATCACTCGCGTCGGCCGGAGGCTGGGAGAAGGATTTCGTGACGACCGTCGACAAGAATCTCTTGGTCGTCGAGCGTACGATGACGCCGGAGCAGCAACAGCGTGCGAAGGCGATCGTGACCGAATTCAAAAAAACCTATCGCCTGCCGCGCGAGTTCAACTCGCTCGATTGATCAAAGACCAGTGTCTGCAAACCGGACGACGATCTGGGTGCAGGCAGGCGTCTCCGCAGTCGGCGCGCCCGAGACAGACCACGTGGCATCTTTGGCCCAAGCGACGGCCGCCTCATTGACCTCGGGGTAGGGCGCGGGATCCGAAACCTCGAAGGACCGATCGCTCTTCTGGGAGGCGGCGCAAACTTTGAGGCCCACCGTCTCGCGACCCACCTTGCGGCGCTGCTCGGCCGTCAACTTCGACGATGGCGTTCGGCTTGCGGACTCGAGTTCGATGCGAAGCATCGCCGCGGAACCCGCTTCGGAGGGCGCTTCGGCACGTGTGGCCGCTTGCGCGTCGGTATGCGCTGCGGGGCTGGCCTCCGGTGTCTTGGCGACGGGCTCGGGCATCGCTGAAGAGTGATGATGTTGGATCTTCCAAACACCGTCGCGATAGGAATAAACGTAGGTGTAGCGTGCGGCGACGGTCGAGGCGTTACCCGCCGAATCCATCACTGAGAACTCGTAGAGCCCTGCATCGATCGAGACTCCGCAATAATGCTGAGTCATTCGGCGAACGATTGTCCCGCGCGGCGACTTCTGCAGGAAATGATCAAAGTATTCGGTGATCGAGGCCGTATCGGTCCGCGGGATATTCGAGACGGTGGGCAGAAGCACGGCGTTGGGCCAGTACAAGGCGGCGACTTTGGCGGAGTCTTTCGAGGCCAGTGCCACGTTCCATGAGCGGAAGAGATCGGCCACCGCTTGGTCGGTCGCCATCACGCAGGGGCCTCCCGAGGCGCTCTTCGACTTCGGCGTCCCGCGTTCGGCAGCAACAGCAGAATTCCATGATCCACACGTGATCGCCAGCGCGGCGATCATCAGGGTTCTAGCCAAGACAGGTTTGATCTGCGTGCACGAGTGGTTATTCATTTTGGGTTGATCCTTGTCCGAAGGCCTTATATCTTGCCTCAAAATGTCGCCGAGTCACGATCAACACCGCGCCCTGCCGGGCCTGCTACGCCGAAGCGGAGGTCTGCGATGGCACTTTCGTGCACTCCGTCATCGTCGCTTGCATGATCCGTTTCGGGAGTCGCTCGGCGCATTTCTGCAAGCTTGGAACCCGGGAACATCACAACTGATCATCGTCGGTCCGAGTGCCGGTTGGTTTTTGCCGGACTTGTTTCTCGGTCGTTTCACTCGACTCACCCTCATCGATCTCGATACGTCGGCGCCGCTTTTTTTTGCGATACGGCATGGTCGAGGGCTTCGGCGTGTCGGGACGTCCACGGAGTGGGTACAGGGAGACTTCGTCGATTGCCTGCCGAAGGTGTTGTCTGCCGAGGGTGATGCGGCCATCCTCTTCTGCAATGTACTCGGGCAGCTGGCGCTCGAGCGCGAGGATTACGAGGCGCGTCTCGACGAGTTGCCGCAGTGGATCGTCGGCAGACGCTGGGCGTCTTTCCACGACCGTTACTCCGCGCGGACTCCCGACGGTAAACCGATCGACGCCACCGCGTTCACAAGTTTCGAAAAACTGGATGCCCGGATGTTGCAGAGGTTGGGGCTGAGCGGGGAATGGATGGATCATGGTACGGACGCGGTATTACCGGCGGGCGTATTGAGGCACTATTTTCCTTGGCATATCGTTCCAGATCGTCTCCATTGGATTGAGGCAGGAGTGGCGCCATGATGTTTTGGACGCGGACTGCGAAATCGCAGGATTCGAGAGCGGCGCGGATGCTGCGGCTTGCCGGCGCCGGTGCGATCGCGCTGTTGTTTCTGACCGGATGCAGTCGCGAAGTTGCCTGCGATGATTCCGAGGTGGTCGACAAGATGCTTGAGCTCGCCAAGCGTGATGTTGTCACCGACCTCGCCGGTCAGTGTGCCTCTCGCCTCTATGGAAGGATTCCGCAGGTCGCGCCGCAGTGCCCGAAAGACCCCGACGGGCATACGACAGCCTGTGTGACGGTGTGCACGGCGTGGGCCGAAACCCATGTGACGGCCAAGGCGAGCGCGTTCGAGACGCTATTCAAGGACGATCTCGTCGCCACCCGTCGCTGTCGCGCTGACGTCCGGTTCGACGTCGCGTTCGATGGAGGGCAGACCGTCGATGCGCGAATCACCTATCTCGCTGCCCCGAAAGTCGGGGGCGCTCAAGTGGTATTGAGCGATTGACGTCGCTCGAGAAATCCCATATTCATATGAGAAAGCGTTCGTCGGTTCAGGCTCTCCTGTCGCTCGTGCTCATCCTGAGTTCAGCGACCTACGCGTACATCGCTCAAATCAATGGGTTTTCGGACTTCGCCCTCGCGGTAGGCGCGACGATCATCAGCGCTCTCGTCCTCGGGTATTTTTGGCGTCGACAAGCGAAGGGCGGCGAGGACTGATCTGCACAACACGCGTGCATGAGCCATGATCGCAGGGCAGTAGACACGGCTGCAGCCTTGGGGCTATTTTCTCGGCATGGACGTTGCGCGCGCCATCCCCGAAACCTCTTCCGACATCGGTCGGGCTGGGCCCATCGAGGTGTCGGCTTCGGCAGCGCGCGTTCGAGCGCCATCCGCTGCGTCCAAGGTTGAGCAGCCCTCGAGCGAGCCCCGCGGCGATGATACCAAGGCTCGTACTCCGACCCTCGAAACCCTTCGTGAAAATTTTCGTGAATCTGTCGAGAGGGCAAACGAGCGTCTCTCTGATCGTGGGGCGTCAATCAATATCTCTATCGACCGGACGACCAACGACGTGATCGTTCAAGTAAAGGATCGCGACACGGGCGACACCGTCCGCCAGATACCCGCCGAAACCGCCTTGCAGATATCCCGAAACATCGATCGTCTCACCGGAATTCTCGTCGATCAAAAAGTTTGATCGCGGTGATCAGTGCGCGTCACTCTCAAGCGAGCCGCCCCAAAACGACGACACCACTCAAGCTGACGGCTTCGTCAGCGCGTCCAACGTGTCTTTGATCGGGTAGAGATCTCTGGACGTCGCCGGAAGGAGATTTTGGACAAACGACTGAACGTACCGCTTGTCGAAATCCATCAAGCTGTCTATTCCGAGTACCAAGACAGACCACGACAATCTGCCTCGCTGAAAGCGAACAAGATACTCAGGTCGTGACCCATGCGCAGGCATCGAGAAAATAGAAAGCCGGTCGTGCGGCAGTTGTGGCGGAACTGAGGTCGAGGTCGCAGAATGATAATCCGCCAGCAAGGACGTATTTTCCTCGAGTTTCTCGGGCTCGGTATTGAGCAACCGCCGCAGTCGGTCAGGGATGATCGCGACGCCGAGCTTCCCGTCCGAATAGGTCAGAATCTGCATCGTCAGCCCTCCGGAAGCCGAACCTCGATTTCGATTCGTCGATTGAGTGCTCGATTCTGAGGCGTATCGTTCGCTGCAACTGGCTTGGTGTCCGCAAAGCCTTGGGCCTCGATCCGAGCCGGATCAAAACGCCGTGCCGTGACCAGCTCTCTCACCACGGACACCGCTCGCGAAGCCGAGAGATCCCAGTTGTCGCGATATTTGACCGTCTTGATCGGAACGTTGTCCGTATGACCACCGATGATGACGCGCGAATTCGTGGCGTTTGCGACGTCACCAATTTTTTCGATGATTTGAGAGGCGAGGGGGGTCAAGGCAGCATCGCCCGTGGCGAACGCACCGCCCGAACCGATTTTTACGGTGACGGCGCCGTCTTTTCTTTCGACCTTGACGAGCCCTTCCTTGATCTCGCCGGAGAATGCCGCTTCGAAGGCTTTTGCAGCGGCTTCGACTTTCTCTGCAGATCCTCCGCCCTTGCCGGAACTTCCTTCGGATTGGCCTCCGCCAGCTTTCGATTCCATCGACGAAATCAAGGCTTGCGTGGCGCCGGTGACCGCCACTTCACTCTGAAGCTCATCGGAAACTTCACTCACTTTCTTGACACCTGTCGCGATCGCTTGAGCGGCGATGAGGCGCTCTGCACGGGGTGCGTTCTCTTTGGCATTGAATTCAACGGTCACTCGCGTCGATGTCGCTTTCACATTCGCCACGCCCGAGGCGATTTCGGCTGCGAGAGCCGCTTTGAGTTTTGCGGCATCTTGCTCAACCGAATCCGGTGCGCTACCACCTTGAGCACCGGGACGCTCAGAGTCGACCGGGCGACGTCCTGCAGCCTCGAAAACCGCCTCGGTACGCAAGTCTTGATCCTTCTCGCGAACCTCAATTTCTTGCTGGGTCGTATCCGTCGTCTCCTGCTTCAAATTGTCCACGAGCGCCATAGTCGGAGACGGAGAGAAGCTGAGAGAAAGTATGGTCGTGCCTTTGGGTTGCTCGACTACCGGAACATCGCGCTGAACGCCGAACGCGTTACTCATGCTACCCGAGATCTGTTTGAACTTTGGTACGTTCATCTCGGCGAAGGACAAGATCAGCACAAAAAAGCACAGCAACAGCGTTGCCATGTCCGCGAAGGTTGCCATCCAGCCGGGTGCGCCGACGGGGCACTCAGGGCATTTCTTGGGCGGTGGCGCATCGGCAGCAGCGGGTTTCGCGGGCGCCGCGCCGCCGCTGATGTCGCTTTCACCCTCGGCATCGTCGGCCGGGGTCGCCTCACTCGCTATGACGCTCATGACTCGTGTTACTAGGCTTTAGCGAGTTTCTTTTGAGTCGCGGGCGGAAGAAGAGCGAGTATTGAATCGCTGATATTTCTAGGATTCTCGCCACGCGCGATCCCTTGGAGGCCAGTTAACACGGCCTCGCAGTAAACCGCCTCTTCGTTATGGTAAATCTTCAGTTTGTTGGTGATCGGTCCGGCCACCACGTTGGCGATGAATGCGCCGTACAACGTCGTCAGTAGAGCGACCGCCATCGCCGGGCCGATGGATTTCGGATCCGACATGTTACCGAGCATCTGCACGAGGCCCACCAAGGTTCCGATCATTCCCATCGCCGGAGCGACGTCGATCCATCCCTGCCAGGCGGCGATGCAGGCGCTGTGTCGTCGGTCACGAGCTTCCATATCCGTCCTGATACGGCTCGAGATCGTTCCCTCATCGAGACCGTCGACGAGCATCATCAACCCCATTTTCAAGAATTTATCGCTGGACTCTGCCGCCTTCGGCTCGAGGGCGAGGAGGCCTTCTTTTTTAGCGATCTGGGCGTATTCCGGGAACTGTTCCACAAGCGGTTCGAGTTTTGGCGTCCCAGGGAGAAAGGCCTTCGCCGCTGCCGTGAGGTGGCCAATGAACTCGGGGAGGGTGTGTCGAGACATCACGACTGCTACCGTGCCGCCGATGACGATCGCAACCGAGGGAATATCTACGAAGGCGCCGAGAGACCCTCCGAGGGTGATGGCCCAAACGATGATGCCGATAGCCGCTAAAAGTCCGATTAGAGTTGCGATATCCATTATTCAGGTCCCCTCGTCTATCCCATAACGCCTATGCAACGCTATATGATCCACTATGGATCGATTCGGTGCGACACGTAGTTTGGCTTCGCGCGCGTGCGTCTTACTTAGTCGCCTCGTCGAGGAAAATCTTGTGATGGGAAGTATGAAGAAATATCCGCCAGGCGGACAAAAAAGAGCAGTCGCCCGGAGGCGCTGGCAGGGCATGTTGCTTGCTGCTTTTTTTTTAAGTCTTGCCGGTGCACCGGCGAAGAGCGCCGACCCTACCCCGACCCAGCTCCGGCAATTCACCATCACCGATCAAAAAACCGGTCTCGAATGGCTCCGCTGTACCGTCGGTCAGCGATGGAACGGCTTTCGATGCATCGGGGTTCCAAAGATGATGAGCTGGGATCAAGCGCAGCAAGCTGCCGCAAGCGCGAGCAAAGAACTGGGCGGCGAGTGGCGTCTACCTAGCGTGGACGAACTACAGACGCTTGTCTGCGCCGACTGCCCACCACCCAAAATCGATCAGATGTTATTCCCCGATACGCCTGCGGCCCCGTTCTGGACCTACTCCGAAGCGCCTCTCTCGATCGGTCGGTATCAGACCGTCAACTTCTATACTGGACATCTTTTTAACCGCAACACTAAGGCGATGGAGCGTTACGTGCGGTTGGTGAAGTCCGCTCCGACGCGGCAGACCAAGCAGGCACCATGAAGGCGTTATTGACGACGAATTGCCGTGTCTGCGCAATCGTCCGAATTCACGTCGCAGGAGTCGTCGGCATACTTGCGGCATGGCGACTTCGCCCAGAGTGGTTCGAGTTGGCAAAAGACGTTTCCGTCCAGCATCTGGCAGCTGTCGGCGTTGTGTTGGCTGTCGTGGCCATCTTTGGGGTGAAGGTGTTCCAGCATTATCGACAATCGAAGCGGAAAGACTCGGATCGCGACAGGCTTGATGGGTCGCTTAAGTAGGTGGTTGTCCAGCCCGCTTTGATTGGCCCCGTTTGAAGGGCGTTTGTAGGATAAAGGTTCGCGTCAAAAACAAATTCCGACGCGTGTCGCACCGTTGTCACACCAGAGCGCTTCTTCAGTAACTGATTGATTTAAATGCGATATTTCGTGGGCGCGGGGTTTGAAAATCCGCGTGTCGTTGGTTCGATTCCGACTCCGGCCACCATTTTTCCTCCGGCTCTGCGGTGGTGGCAATATCCCGTAGCGGAGGCAGTGGTCATGGCGCAAGGCGCAATCTTCAATGAAATGTATTCGGACGGCACGGCTGTCCGAGAGCATTACGCGCCGTATTCCGCGTGGCTCGCTTCGACGCCCCCTGAGCGTATTCGCGAGAAACTCACGGAAGCCGACACGCTCTTTCGTCGCGCGGGCATCACCTTTGCCGTCTATGGCGATGAAACGGGCACGGAGCGCCTGATCCCCTTCGACATTGTGCCGCGGATCATCCCGGCTGCTGAGTGGGCGTTCCTGCAGCGTGGACTTCGTCAGCGCGTTACCGCATTGAATGCCTTTCTGCATGACATCTACCACGACCAGGAGATCTTGCGAGCCGGACGTATTCCAGAAGAGCAGGTGCTCTGCAACGTTCAGTACCGCCCGGAGATGCAAGGCATCGACGTTCCGATGGATGTGTATGCGCACATCGCTGGCATCGACCTCGTGCGCGCGGGTGCAGGTGAGTACTACGTCTTAGAAGACAACCTGCGTGTCCCTTCGGGTGTGTCTTACATGCTCGAAGATCGCAAGGCGATGATGCGATTGTTCCCCGAGCTCTTTGCACGATACAACGTCGCGCCGGTCGAGCACTACCCCGATCTACTCCTCGATACGTTACGCAGCGTGGCACCTGCCGGCGTCCGCGACCCCACAGTCGTTTTGTTGACCCCGGGCGCGCACAACAGCGCGTATTTCGAGCACGCCTTCCTCGCGCAGCAGATGGGCATCGAACTCGTCGAGGGGCAAGACTTGTTCGTCGACGATGAGATCGTCTACATGCGAACGACGCAAGGACCGCGTCGCGTCGATGTCATCTATCGGCGCATCGATGACGATTTCCTTGACCCGCTCGCGTTTCGACCCGACTCCATGCTCGGCGTACCGGGCCTGTTGACGGCCTACCGCGCCGGACGAGTGACGATCTCCAATGCGGTAGGCACCGGTATCGCAGACGACAAGTCCACGTATCCCTACGTGCCCGAGATGATCAAGTTTTATCTCGGCGAGGATCCGATGCTCTCCAACGTGCCCACGTGGGTGCTGCGAAGACCCGACGATCTCGCCTATGTGCTCGATCACCTCGATGAGCTCGTCGTGAAAGAAGTTCATGGGGCGGGGGGCTACGGCATGCTGATCGGGCCGCGAGCCTCGCGCGCAGAAATCGAGGCATTCCGAGAGCGTATCGTCGCCCATCCCGATCGATACATCGCGCAGCCTACGCTTGCTCTGTCGGCCTGCCCGACTTTCGTCGAGAGCGGGCTTGCACCCCGTCACGTCGATCTACGTCCATTTGTCTTGTCCGGCAGCGATGTCGTGATGGTGCCGGGCGGATTGACGCGCGTCGCGCTTCGAGAGGGTTCGTTGGTCGTGAATTCGTCTCAGGGCGGCGGCACCAAAGATACGTGGATCCTCTCATGCTGAGCCGTACCGCCGATCATCTTTATTGGATGGCCCGATACACCGAGCGTGCCGAAAATCTCGCGCGTATGCTCGACGTCAATTGCCGGATGACGCTGCTTCGGCAAGAGGAAGACGCCGTGCGTCGACGTTGGACATCGACGTTGTCGACAGTCGGTCAGCTCGAGCCTTTTCTTACGGCTCATGGTTCAGTGACCCAAGCGACGGCGATCGATTGGATTTCTTTTGAGCGCAGCAACCCAGGCAGTATCGAGCAGTGCCTCAACCTCGCTCGTGAGAACGCGCATGCAGTACGCGGTACCCTGACCTCGGAAACTTGGGAAACCTTGAACGCGACGTGGCTGGAGATTCGCGGATTTCGGCGCGATACGGTATCCGAGCAGGCGCTCGCGAACTTTTTCGAATGGGTGAAGTTTCGTTCGCATCTCGCCAGAGGAGTAATTCAGGGAACGATGCTGCACGACGATGCGCTCGAGTTCACCTGGCTTGGAACTTACCTCGAACGGGCCGATAACACGGCGCGCATCCTCGATGCTCGTTTCGAAATGCTTGCTGAGGACGCGGCCAATAGCAACGACGCCGGCGATTACTATGAGTGGAGTGCTTTGCTGCGCTCGGTGTCGGCGTTCGAGATCTATCGAAAGGTCTATCGCGACTTGATCACGCCGAGAAGGGTGGCGGAATTGCTCATCCTGCGTGAAAGCATGCCGCGCGCACTACGGCATTGCATGAGTCGGGTGCATCAGGTGCTTATCGAGGTAGCCAACGAGAGATCGGCTGAGACGCTTCGGCGTGCAGGTGAGATCGACGCCACGCTGCAGTACGGCCGTATCGACGATATGCTCGCCGTCGGCTTGCGCAATTACCTCAACGGGTTTTTGCAGCGCAACGGCAATCTCGGCGCGCGTATCGCCGATGACTTCCTCGTCTCAGACGCTGGGAGCTGAACATGTTATTGCATATTCGTCATGACACGCTCTATCGCTATGACCGACCGGTCAAGCATAGCGTTCAGAGTCTGCGCCTGACGCCGCGCACCGAGACAGGCCAAAGAGTGCTCTCCTGGACGCTTGCTGCACCGGGGCGCCAGTCCCAGCAAGTCGATGCCCATGGCAACGTCATGCATTTGCTGACGATCGACGAACCGCACGAAGAAATCCACATCACGGTATCGGGTACCGTCGAAACAGAAGAGGTGGAGGAATCCGCGCCCTCCAATCGCGGACGGCTCTCCCCGCTCGTCTATCTTCCCGATACGTTGTTGACGCGGTCAGACGAGGCGCTCGCCGACTTCGCGGCAACGCATGGCACCAAAGATCCTGGGCGCGATGATGCGATGACTCTGGCGCTTGCGGTGCGCGGCGCCATGGACTACGTGTCGGGCGTCACGGAAGTGTCGGATACGGCCGCCCGGGCTTTTTCGTTGCATCGGGGGGTCTGTCAGGACCATGCACACGTCATGATCGCTTGCTGCCGGGCTCTTGGTGTGCCAGCTCGTTATGTCAGTGGTTACTTGCTCACGGCTCGCGACGATCACATCGCGAGCCATGCCTGGGTCGATGTCTGGCTCGCGCGGCACGATCGCTGGTTGGCGATCGACGTCACCAATGGGGTTCCAGGGGGCTTACAGCATTGTCGCCTCGCGGTCGGCCGTGATTATCTCGACGCCTGCCCGGTCCGCGGAGTGCGCCGCGGCGGAGGCGCCGAGACGATGAGCGCTAAGGTGGAAGTCTCGGGTGATGGCGAGATCCGCCGGCCAAGTACGCCGCGCCCGCGACTGCTGCAGCAACACGCCGCCCAGCAGTAGAATAAGTTATGACGTATTGCGTAGCGACCTTGCTGGACACCGGCATGGTGTTCCTCTCCGACTCCCGAACCAACGCGGGTGTCGATCAGATCAACACCTTTCGGAAGATGCATGTCTTCGAGCGCCCTAGCGATCGAGTGCTCGTACTCATGACGGCCGGGAATCTTGCGGTGTCGCAGGCCGTCGTACATGAGTTGCATGAGGACGCGATACACCCTGATCGCCGAAACCTCTACAGCGTTGAGACGATGTTCGATGCGGCCGAGCTGATCGGCGCTGCGTTGCGAGCCGTGCACAAACGTGATGCCGAAGCACTCAAGGAACACGGCATCGATTTCAATCCGTCGTTCATCCTGGGTGGGCAAATAAAAGGAGAAGCTCCGCGTCTCTTCAACATTTACGCTGCGGGCAATTTCATCGAAGCCACCATCGATACGCCTTATTTCCAGATCGGTGAGGCCAAGTACGGCAAGCCGATCATCGACCGCGTGATCACTCGGTCATCAAGCATCGCCGAAGCGACCAAGTGCGCACTCATCTCAATGGACTCGACCATCCGCTCGAATCTGTCAGTGGGGCCACCGCTCGACCTGCTCTGTCTGAAGCGTGATGCCCTGCGAGTGCTCATGCATCGCAGCATTGCTGCCGATGACGAGTATTTCAGGATGATCCGCAGCAGCTGGGGCGAGAGCCTGCGGCACGCGTTTCACGCGCTGCCTAATCCGGTGCTTTGAACTGACACTCCTCCAAGTAAAAAACCCCGGGGTTAACCCGGGGTTCAGGGGACCGACCGCGAACAGGGAGGACAAGGCCACGCGATCAGCTAAGACTAGGTTCGAGGTCGGCTGTTTAAGTTCGATTAAGACGGCGTGCTGTTTTTATTAAACTCAACTTGGCGTGGTAGTCGCGGAACCGTCTCAGACCCGACTCGTCCATGTACTTGGAGAGGACCTCGTCTGAGGTATGACAAAGATCGACTAGTGTCAGACAGTCGATACAGTGACCGAAAGACTCATCCACATTAAAACTCAATACTCGGCCGCCGAGTTTTAGGTACTGCCTAAGCAGTACCGGCACGCTGGCAGGTCGGGATTCAGGTGTCTCGGCTGACATGGATAGCAGGGGTGAGAGTTCATCAATCTCCCGCATCTGCAGCAACGAGTGTCGCATGACCACCAAGGATCGGAAGGGACGGTAAGGCGTTCGGGGGCGAACTAACGCCCCGAGGACTGGATCGAGGTGATGCCATCGAAGATATCGCACTATCAAGTCTCGGGACGCCTCGTCGAAGTCCGCGCTAACGCTGACGGGGCCAATGAGTTTTGAGTAGCGCGGATTCCGAGATACATACTCTGCGATGCCGCGCCAGAGCGCGAGTAGCGGAATAAAACTGCGCTGATACTCTGGGCGAACGAACGAGCGGCCAAGCTCGAGAGTGGGGCCGAGTAGAGTCAGCAGGGGATCGCGAAACTCGAATAGCGTATTGAGATAGAGCGAGGCGCGACCATAACGTCTTCTAACCTCATCAATTCGCGCCAGTCGATAGGCTCCGATTACGCAATGTCTCTTGCGATCCCAAGCGATCAGATGCTCGTAGAGGCGATCGAAGCGGTCGATATCAAGGGAGGATCCTGTTCCTTCACCAACTGCTCTGAATGTTATTTCTCGTAAGCGACCGATCTCGTGCAGTAGGTTAGGGATGGCAGACCCCTTCGCGATCAGAACATCGATCGAGCCGACAGTCAGGAGGTGCGCGCGACTATCGAGAGCGTCAACCTCGTCCAAGATCAACTTTGGATTCCTTGGTGGTGCGACATCGACGGGAGCATGACGTTTCTCGGCTCCCGCAGCGATGGTCGGGAGACTACGAGCACGGGGTGCTGCGAGGCTGTATAGCTTTACCTTGAGTAACTGTTCGACGCGCTTGGGTCGTCCGCAGGCTCGTAGACGCTCATTGGAAATCGGACTTCCAAATCGTAAGTCTAGAGTCGAGCCGCCCTTGTTGGTTACTTCTCGAGGGAGTAACAGCGTTCTCAGTGAAGGATGAAGTAATCCTGCGAGATGAAAGCCGATGCTGTTGCTGCCGTGCACATAGAGTGGGATTACTGGCGCTTCGGAGGTCACCAACAAGCCGAGAGCGGCTTTTTTCCAGGTCGGATCCACCACTTGGCGAGAGCGTAACTCGAGGTGTGCCACCTCACCCGCGGGGAACATCAGTAATGCGCCACCAGATTTCACATGGCGTAAGGCTTGGCGAACCGCGGTGATATTGCCGCCGCGAGCCTCTTTAACTCCGAAGTTATCGACAGGAATGATCATTTCCTTGAGCGCGGGAATGCCTGAGAGCGCCCGTGTTGCCACGACTTTGAGATCTGGTCGCCGGCCGGCGATTCCAACAATCGCCGCAAGACCATCGATACCTCCGTACGGATGATTAGCCGCGATAACAACGCCACCCGTCGACGGAATTTCCTCTATCTCATGCGACGCGGCAGACCATTCGACGCCGAGCTTTTTGAGTGCTTGACGAGCGAACTCGACTCCCTCGAGGTCAGACGGAAGTTGCCGATAGAGCGCCTCCAGGCGGTCGACGCCGGTTACTCGCTTGAGCCCGCTCCACAACCACGCCGGCATCGGGACGGGCGGTGGAATTGCAGGTTGACGAGGGAGGACGGGATCAACGCGACGGATTAGCATAGGTAATCCTCGTGCGGTGTGAACGTGCGAACCGTCGAACGCGGGTGCGAACGATCTTTCGGCTTGGGACGAGATTATCGAGAAATTGGCCAACGGCTATTTGCCAAGAGTTTTGCTCTGCCGTGTGTCGGCAGATCGAGCGATTCAAGCTCAGCGCGCGTATGGCCGCATCGCCGAGATCTTCCGATAGCCATCCCGTCTTGCCGTGTTCGATAACATCGATCGGTCCTGTCACGGGGTAAGCGGCAACTGGCAATCCACAAGCCAGCGCCTCGAGCATCACTAGTCCGAAGGTGTCGGTTCTGCTCGGGAACACCAAGACATCCGCTGCACTTAGTCTGTTGACCAGTCTTTCGCCCCGAAGGCTTCCTGTAAAAATGACTTCAGGAAACCGCTCTTCAAGAGAAGTCTTGGCGGGACCGTCTCCGATCACCACCTTTTGTCCAGGTAGCGATAGAGCAAGAAATGCCTCGACATTCTTCTCGACCGAAACACGTCCAAGATAAACAAAAACAGGTTCTGCATTATCAGCCTTAGGCGTTTCGCGCGGACGAAAGAATTGTGTATCGACACCACGTGACCAACGTCGCAGACGTCGGAATCCGCGAGCGGATAACTCTCGCTCGAGTGAAGGTGTGGCCACCATCGTGTAGGCCGCGGCACCGTGAAACCAACGCATGTATCCGTAGGAGACCGCAAGGGGAATCGGCCATCGAGCGCGTACATACTCGGGAAATCTTGTGTGGTAGGAGGTTGTGAATCGCATGCGTGCATTGATGCAAGCAGCCCGCGCAGCGACTCCGAGCGGACCCTCAGTGGCGATATGCACTGCGTCTGGCGCGAAGTTCCGAAGTGTGTTCTCGATGCTGCCGTAAGCAAAGGGAGCGAGCCGAACCTCTGGGTAAGAGGGACAAGGCAGAGTGATGAATTGCTCGGGAGAGATACGCTCGATTGTCACGCCAATGGAAGAAAGTTCCTGACATGTCCGTCGTAGCGTACTGACGACGCCATTTACTTGAGGCGCCCATGCATCTGTGACAAGCAGTAATCGCATGCCTCAAAAGTCTTGGAGAGTCATTTCAATAGGATGACAGTAGCGCTGCAGTTATCTGAAGAAGATTGGATGAACGTTGGGTTGGAACGCGTAATCCGCCTGACATGAAATCTTCAATTTTTGTACATCGTGATCGTGGACTCTGGAGGCACGAACTTCCACGCCAAACCAGGAGAGTCGTCATGGCCGAGCACGATGACGTTGTCACGAACATCTCTTCCAATCCGGATATGAATTCCATCATCGCCCGCCGAGTGGTCCTGAAGGGCGGCGCGGGTCTTGCCGCGGTTTCATTATTCGGTGCGTTATCGGGATGCAGCAGCGACGCAAATCCGTTGTCGTTAGCGCCGACCGTCGGAACGGGTAGGGCGACCTCCGCGACTGCGAGCCGAGTGACAGCGCTCGGGTTTAATGCGGTGGCGAAATCGGTCAGTGATGCGTTGGTGCTTCCTAATGGCTACTACGCCACCGTATTGCTTCGTTTGGGCGATCCCATCAAGTCGGGCACCTCCTTCTATCGTAACGACGGCTCAGATCCGGGCGCGACTTACGACGCGCGCATCGGTGACCACGGTGACGCGATCGATTACTTCGGCCTCGGATCCGACGGTAAGTACGCCCCCAATTCCACGGGTCGCGGTTTGCTGGTTCAAAATCACGAGGCGATCACGCCACTCTTCTTGCACCGGAATGGACCGACCATTGTCAATGGAGCCCGTACGGTTGCCGAAGAGGTACTCAAGGAGTTTTACGTTCACGGCGTGTCGGTCACGGAAGTTGTAAAGGAAGGCAGTAACTGGATATACAAGCAGGACTCGTCGTTCAACCGCCGCGTCCATACTCTGACCGAGATCGAGATCGCCGGCCCCGCTCGGGGATCTCGATACATGATCACCAAGTACTCGAAGGACGGAACCAAGGTTCGCGGCACGGTGAATAACTGTGCCCATGGCATCACCCCGTGGGGAACCTATCTCGCGTGCGAAGAGAACTGGGCGGGCTATTTCCGTCGCACGACGGCAACCGATAACGCCCGGCGTTCGGCCAAAGAATTAGCCTCTTTCGCGCGATATGGCATCGCAGGCGCCGGGCGGGAATTGTGGGCGACCGTCACCCCGGATACGACCGATGATCTCTACGGTCGGTGGAACGCCGAGGTACGTGGGACGTCAACCGATGGCTCGGACGACTATCGGAACGGCCCGAACACCTACGGGTGGAATGTCGAAATCGATCCGTTCAACCCGACGTCTGTTCCCAAAAAGCGTACGGCGATGGGTCGCTTCGCCCATGAGGGAGCCTGGATCGCCAAACCCGAGTCGGGCAAGCCCATTGTTTATTATATGGGTTGCGACTCGAGGAACGAGTACATCTACAAGTATGTCTCGACCGCGCTGTGGGATCCGGCAGACGCGACCCGCGGACTCGCCGCCGGTGATAAGTATCTTGATAACGGAAAACTGTACGCAGCGGTCTTTTCTGAAGACGGTAGGGGACGATGGGTTGAGCTCGCGTTCAACTCAGGTGCGGTGAATTCGGGTTACAGCGCGTATTCGTTCGCGGACCAAGCAGACGTCTTAGTCAATGCGCGTCTGGCTGCAGATGCGGTCGGAGCCACGAAGATGGATCGTCCTGAGTGGGGAGCGGTCGATCCTTATTCCGGCGCGGTTTACATGACCTTGACCAACAACAACGCGACGCTTCGAACACTCAGCAGCACCAACGCGGCTAATCCGCGTCATTACAACGATGCACGTACCACCGGAACGGCGCAACGAGGCAATCCGAACGGGCACATCATTCGCTGGCTTGAGAGCACCCCAGCGGCGCTGACCTTCAGCTGGGATATCTACCTCTTCGGAGCGAGAGCCACCGCTAACGCCCAGAACGTGAATCTTTCTGGTTTGACGGCCGACAACGATTTTTCGAGCCCCGACGGACTGTGGTTCTCGCGCACCGGTATTTGTTGGATACAGACGGACGACGGCGCATATACCGACGTAACGAACTGCATGATGCTGGCTGCGATCCCGGGAACGGTGGGCGATGGTGGTGCCCGTACGATCACCAATACCGATGCCAATGGGGCGACCCGAACACAGTCCACCTTTGTTGGCGCACAGCCGGGCACTGCAAATCTACGACGCTTCCTCGTCGGTCCGATCGAGTGCGAAATCACCGGCGTATGCGAGTCGCCTGATGGAACGGCGCTCTTCGTCAATATTCAGCATCCGGGAGAGGACACTACCGCCGCAAATATCGGTGATCCAACCAAGTACTCATCTCATTGGCCAGACGGCGGGCTCGCGCGCCCGCGCTCATCCACCATCGTCATCCAGCGTACCGATGGCGGCGTCATTGGGGCGTGATCAATCAGATCACATCGAACACTTAAGGAATCAGGGAATAAGATAATGAAAAACCGAATCATCATAGTCAGCGTCGCGCTTGCCGTTCAGGCCTCCCTTCCTCTCATGTCTCAGGACTCGGGTACGAAGGGGCAGGCCGAAGAGAGACTCGACGAAATCGTGATCTTCTCGCGTGGCGTCGCGCGGCAGCAGCAGTCGTTGGGCAGCGAGCAGATTGCCTACTTGCCGGCCGGTACGAGTCCACTCAAAGCCATCGAAAAACTTCCAGGCGTCAACTTCCAGTCAGCTGATCCATTCGGTGCATATGAGTGGTCGGCCCGTATCGTGGTGCGTGGCTTCAACCAGAACCAGATGGGCTTCACCCTCGACGGTATTCCGCTCGGTGATATGTCTTACGGCAACCATAACGGCTTGCATATCAGTCGCGCGATTCCCTCCGAGTTAGTCTCGCGCGTTGCGCTATCGCAGGGCGCTGGTGCATTGGGCACGGCCTCGACCAGTAATCTGGGAGGCACGATTGAGTTTGCTTCGGCAGACCCTGCGGAATTATTCGGTGCACGCTTCGAAGTGACGGGTGGAAGCAATGAAACGCAGCGGGGTTTCGGCGTTCTGGACACAGGATCGATCGGCTCGGCGGGTACACGCTTGATGTTGGGTATTGTTGATAGCACGACGGACAAGTGGAAGGGCTTTGGTCAACAGGAACAAAAACTCTACACCGTAAAGCTGGTGCAGCCGATCGGCGATTCGGGTGCGGTCACGGCATACTCCAACCAATCCAAGCGCGCCGAGCGCGACTATCAGGACATGTCGTATGACATCATTCGTCGTCGCGGCGCGAACTGGGATAATTTCGCGCCAAACTGGGAAGCGGCGATTCGCGCAGCAACGTCGTGCGCTGCTTCGGGGTATTCGAACGCGGTCGTCTGTGATGATGCCTATTGGGATGCGGCGGGTATCCGAGAGGATCAAATCGCCTACGTTGGGTATCAGTTTTCGTATAGTGATGCGCTTCAATTCAATGTTAAGACCTACCTCCATACGAACGAGGGAATGGGACTTTGGGGAACGCCTTACGTCCCAACACCCGGTGGCGCGCCCTTGTCCGTCAGGACGACGGAGTACGATATAGATCGGAAAGGATCGATCCTCGGACTTCAGTGGAGTGCCGGCGCGCATACCGTTGAAGCCGGTGTATGGCTCGAACAGAACGATTTCGGCCAAGCTCGACGTTTCTATCCGGAAAGTAATCCACTCGGACCTACTCAAGAGTTCACGGATTTCCTTCGTGATCCGCTGTTGACCCAATGGGAGTACACCTTCTCGACTCGCACGACTCAGTTCCATATTACCGATACCTACTTGGTCAACGACGCGATGAAGGTGAACTTCGGCTTCAAGAGTATGAAGGTTGAAAACTCGGCTAGCACGATTACCGGTCCGAATAAGACCGGAACGATCGATGCCTCCGAGAGTTTCCTGCCTCAGGTCGGCGTGACGTACGATGTATCAGATAATCAGGAGATCTTCGGTCATTTCGCTCGTAACGCACGAGCCTTTGTCAGTGCCAACACCGCAGGGCCATTCAGTACGACCGCTGCAGGATTCGTGGCCATCAAGGATGTGCTCCAACCCGAAACCTCGAACTCTTTGGAATTTGGCTATCGTTTTCGTTCGACGGAATTCGAAGGCTCTTTGACCGCGTATCGTGTGGGCTTCGATGATCGATTGCTCGCCATTCAGCAGGGGCCTGGCATCGTCGGAAATCCTTCTGTACTTGCGAACGTTGGTGGCGTGACCACTGTTGGGTTGGAAGCGGCTCTCAATTGGAGACCCGTCGAGAATCTCTCTTTGTTCGCTTCGGCTGCATGGAATGACTCCACTTTCGATGATGATTACTTTACGAACGGCAATCGAGTTACGGTGTCGGGCAAGACAGTTCCTGATGCGCCTGAAATCATGATTCGTGGTGAGGTTGCTTACGATGACGGGAACTTTTTCGCGAAAACGGATTTCAACTATGTCGGCGAGCGTTACTACACCTTTCTGAATCAAGGGAGTGCCGACTCCTACACCTTGATTAACGCGAGTGTCGGGTATCGGGTGATGACACTCGATTTCCTGAAAGACTTGACGATCCAGGCCTCAGTGACGAACGCGACGGATGAGCTGTATATCTCTACCGTCGGCTCTAACGGCTTCGTCAACTCAGATCCTTCCGGGACGACCCAGACCTTGCTGGTGGGGGCGCCGGCGCAGTACTTCGTGTCGGTCAAGGCGCGGTTCTGAATATGATTGGTAGGCGAGAACTGCTTCTTGCAGGGCTCGCCCTTCCAACGCTCGAGGCAAGTATCGAGGGTGGGTCGGCGCCGGTAGGGAGACCGCGCCGACCCGATGGCCGATCTCTACCTACCCGCATTGCCTTCGGATCGTGCGCGCATGAAGAGAAGAGGCAGCCTATTTGGGATGCCGTCCTCGAGGCTCGTCCCGACGTGTTCATTTTTCTTGGCGATAATGTCTATGGAGACACGCGCGATCCCTCAGTGCTCCGGGCGAAGTACGCCAAGTTGCAGGACAAACCGGAATTCCAGAGGCTGTGTGCTCAGGTGCCGATTCTGGCGACTTGGGATGATCACGACTACGGTGAAAACGATGCGGGTCGGGACTACCCCATGAAAGAGGAGTCTCGAGGGATCTTCTGTGATTTTTGGGGGGAGCCGTCGAGCTCGGTTCGGCGAACTCGCGAGGGTATCTTTGATGCCATCACTTTTGTATCGGAGGGACGTCGTCTGCAGGTCATCCTTCCCGATCTTCGCTTCAATCGAACACCGATTCGATCTCTCGAGTTGGCTGGGACGCGCTACGACGACTGGGCTAAACAGGTTGAGCGTGATGGACGCGAGGTACCCGGGCCTTACGAGAGAAATCCAGATATGTCGGCAACGATGCTCGGGGAGACGCAGTGGCAGTGGCTCGAGGAACAACTGGCAGAGCCAGCCGATTTGCGAATCTTGGCGTCGAGCCTGCAGGTTGTCGCAGACTTCCCCGGGTGGGAGGCGTGGATCAACTATACGGGTGACCACCAGCGTCTGCTGCAGGCAATCCGAAAACATCGAGCTGACGGATTGATCTGCATCAGCGGCGATACCCATTATGCTGAGATATCCCGGCTCGATCTCAATACCCCTTACCCACTATGGGACTTTACCTCGAGTGGGCTTACGGAGGTCTGGCCGGTAACGCCTCCGAATTCCCGACGGGTGGGTAGCGTTTTGAGGGAGAAAAACTTTGGTTTGATTACTGTGGACTGGTTAAGTCCAAGAACTTCGATTCTGGTGCAAGCGATTGATGTATCCGGCGTACCGCGCCTTGAGCAACGTATATCTCTCGACACACTGCGGGTTAGCTGACCTAAAATCGGCCAGATGCAGTTACGTTATGCCTCGGCCTTGCTCTTCCTCTTCGGGTTTTCAATGCTGCCGTCGCATGCCGAGACGGTTCCGGCGAAACTGGCTGCCACGCAAAGCTTCGCTCTCGCCCTGATCGACGTCGAGACCACAGGTCTCGATGCCGATGTGCACGAGATGATCGATATTGGGGCCGTCTATGTCGACGTAGATGGTCGTGAGCTCGGGAGATTTTTCATCCGT
>Ga0172373_10000924_pt1 | contig 48177 bp, 45 predicted proteins | sample Lak10m_2_FD_114546 | JGI IMG/M metagenome (GOLD analysis project Ga0172373, IMG submission 114546) | Freshwater microbial communities from Kabuno Bay, South-Kivu, Congo - kab_092012_10m | ecosystem: Environmental > Aquatic > Freshwater > Lake | place: Democratic Republic of the Congo... | reverse complement strand
GTAAAGTTACACTAGAAGAAAAAGCAAATGTTAATTTACATCCATACAAATTGTTTCCCGAATGGAACTACACCATTCGACCAAATTTGAATTGACCAACTTATTTTTGGACAAAGACTTAGCAGCGCCAGTATCGGGAGCAGGGTCATGAAGTAGTGCGGGTAGGTTTTCTTGGGAATTGCGATCAATAGCAATTCGATTGGCAAATTAATCAGTCCGATGAAAAGAAATTTTCTGGGCGGGTCTGCAAAATCTTTCTTGAGCAAAATGTAGATGATTGCGGCAACATAGCCCGCCATGGAGAATTGAAGTAGCCCTGTTCTGGTCAACGGCCTTAAGCCCCGGATGAGTATTTCAATGCGCGGTGTTAAGTCATATTCATTTAGCGATGAGTAGAAGAAGTTGTATTTAAAAGCTGCGCTCCAAAATTGTGCAAATGCTCCTTGCACGCCAAAGAATACAGCTACAAGCGTAGTAATTGAAACGCCGCCGAGGAAGATATATGACAGTTCGCGAAGCCACTGCTTGACCTGACCCGCTATCAACCGTTGAATGGACAGGTAGACGATGATTGTGATCCAAATTCCAATGGCAGTTTGTTTTGTGAAAAATGCGATTGCCCCTGTGAGACCAATCAGGAAAAATCGTAGATCCTTGTGCTCAAGCTGATCTGAATTATAAAATAGACAAAGAGCCGCAAATTGCAACGGTAGAGTAAATTCGGTCGTGAAATTTCCTCCTTGAAATAAAGGTACAAGAGACAATAACCAGAGTAGCAAACTGAATATGGCTGGGAAAAGCCCAAACACTTTTTTGATGAGCTGGTAACCCATCCATGCGGCCAGGAATAGTAAAACGAGTTCGATTAGCCAGACTCCCCAGCGTGAATTGTTTGTCAGTGCAAGCCCCGCCGCATTGATGTAAAAAATAACCGGCGGTTTGTGGTCCCAAATATCGCGATAGGGCAATTCACCATTCAGAATCCGCCATCCGGTATATAGGAACACGCCAGAATCACGGTAGGTAAATTTCATGTTCAACGGGCTTGTTGGCAGCAGAATACATAAAACCCCGCAAAGAACCACTATTTTTTCCCAAATTTGACCTATGATGCTTCGTATTGACTTCATGGATTCAGTTTTGATTCCTTTGAAAATTTCGGAGGACTACGTTTGGTAGTATACCAAACAGCCATGGTGCCAACTCTTAAGAAAAACTTTTGAAAGTTTATAATAATAGATTTTTTGCAAAAGCCGTTTTTCTTCACTAAGAACACGGAGGAAAATAGGGTTTTCTCAAAGGCTTTTACGAATTCTATAACTAATCAAGAGGTGTTTATGCAAGGTGTTAAAAAGATAACTACTGTTGTATAAAGATAGTATTTCTGTGCAATTTTATTGCCCGTGGATGTGACATGGCGGAAAACAGATTAAACACGATTTCTTGTTGATTATGGCTTGCAAGCAAAAAATTACAAAAGGACGAGGCTTAAAGCATAGCTTTAAGCCTCGTCCTTTTGTTTAAAGACAAATTACGTTGGCTCCCTGCTGTACTCTGACAATGAGCGAATGCCTTATGCCTCTTCGATTAATCTTCCTCTTTGGTGAATACCAAAATAGTCTGTGGTACCCTTCTCTCATTAGGCATACCATTGGGCGCTTCATCGTCAGGAACGTTGGCTACTGTGCCATCAACCACATCTACACTGTCACCCCCGCCTCCGCCATCAAAGGCGATTACACATCCAAAATCAAGCATTAGTGAAGCAGCCTGCCATAGGGTCATTCCTCTATATATATAATCGCCATCCACTGTCAGGAACATTACGCTGCCATCAGCATGTAAACCGCGCACAGACCGTGCATGCCTCTCGGTGTGTTTGGGAAGTGTGCTGTTGATCGGTATCAAGTTTATAGCATCTTTCACCAGATAGCGTAGGCCACTTGTTACATTCCATTGATCTGGAATGTTTTTGTGATCAATATATACTTTGCCGCCCTTGGTAACGATCAACGATGGCTTACTTTTGATGCGCTTTTGATATATCTTGCCATTGCAGATCTCTGTACCTTTGACTCTGCGGGTTGCTCTCTCCCAGTCATCACCATTAAACCCAAATTTTGCTCCCGCCTTCTTGGCTATGGAGGATGGTCTGCTGTCCTCATGCACGACTTCAATTTTAATATCTAAAGGGTTGCAAATGGTTAAGTAGAATCGTGTTCTATGCAATTCACCTTCAATTCTAGTTACTCCCTTTGCAGGATAGGTTGTTTTATTTTCGAATGGCTGTGTCTCTATCTCTTTCTGAGGATACTGAGCAAAACACCAGCCTGTGATACTGCCGTGTGAGGTACGGATTTTGAACCAGGTTCCGTCTTCGTTTTCATCGAGTTTTTCGACAACCTCATTTAACATGACGGAGTCGACCTTTGCATATGATTTTCCGGGCCCTTCACGCACATAGAGAAACGGCTGGGCGGTAACTCGATAATTTTCGTTTGATGGAGCAGGGGGAGTGTTTCCAAGCCCTTCTGGTGAATTTTCCATGGGGTTACCTCGTATGTGTAGGAGCGAATGGTATAAAGCAATATTCTTGAGCAATCTTTGTTAAGAGGAATTCGCGAATCGCTTTACCTATTCCATGATTAACATTATACGCCCCGCCGTGCCGTGTCACAAGAAATTAAATTTCCACTCATACTTTAACGATACAATAAGTACTTGCTTATGAATGAAACTACCTCATTATTTACCTCTCGTGCGGCCTGGGTGACAACCCTCATCCTCATCCTTTCGCTTGGCCTCGCTATTCGCTTTTACGATGCCAACGACCTTCCGCTGGATTTTCACTCCACCCGCCAGATGCTCTCCGTCATCAAAGCCCGTGGTATGTACTACGACACCAGGGCGGATGTCACCCCCGAACAGAGGACATTTGCCATACAACAGTGGAAACTCCGCGCCTCCATCGAACCCTCCATCATGGAGCGCATCGTTGCCTACACCTACCGTTTCACAGGCGAACAGCACTGGGTCGCACGCGCCTACACTTCCATATTTTGGATTATTGGCGGATTCTTTCTCTTCCTTCTCGCCCGCAGACTGACTTCCACACAAGGCGCACTCGCCGCCGCAGCTTTTTACCTCTTCCTCCCCTATGCCATCATCGCCAGTCGCAGCTTCCAACCCGATCCCCTCATGGTCACGCTCATCATCCTCTTTTGGTGGGCAATTTGCGAATGGTCTCTTTTATTATCTGATAGTCGAGTAGACGGCGCGCTATCCACCGTCGTATCAGGACGACGTCCCTGGCTCTTTGCCAGCCTCGCCGGCCTCTTCGGCGGACTCGCCATACTCATCAAACTCGTCGCAGTATTCTTCATCATTGGCGGCGGAATTGGCGCGATCCTGCTTGGGCGGAAGTCACTGACAGAGGTGTTGAAGCAGCCTCAAGTTTATGTAATGAGCGCTCTTGGCATCCTCCCCGGTGCGGCATACATCATCTACGGCGTTTGGGTTGCCGGCTACCTCGGCCAGCAATTCGGCGGACGTTTCATCCCAACCTACTTTCTCAGCCCATCCTATTGTCTTGGATGGGTGAACATGCTCAATATCGTCATCGGCGGAATTCCATTGATGATGGCACTACTCGGCATCTTTTTCTTTGATGATAAAGGGCGGCGCTTCATTCTCCCACTGTGGGCTGGGTATATTATTTTTGGCCTTTACTTTAACTATCACATTGCCTCCCACGACTACTACTCCCTGCCGTTGATTCCCATCGCCGCATTATCAATTGCGCCGCTCGCCGATAAATTTTTCACACAACTAAAACTATTTTCTCCAACGCGCCTCCTGCGTGTTTCTGCCTATTGCTTTTTGCTTCTTGGTTTGTTCATGTCACTCTGGGGTACCCGCAACCAGCTCAACTCCGTGGACTATCGCCCTCAAGCGCAGATGTGGGCGGAGATTGGCAAAAAACTGGAGGGGTATGATGCCGCTGGTCTTACACAGGATTACGGGGCGCGCATAGCCTATTGGGGTTGGACTTACGTCACCTCTTGGCCTACCTATGGCGATTTGATTTATCGCGATGACCTGCTTGGCGGGAAACATGATTTTGAAAAACAATTTGCCGAACTTGCAGCGAACAAAGATCTATTTATCGTAACGGATTTCACTGACTTGGATCGTCAACCCTTTCTCAAGGAGAAGTTGAATGCATATCCAATTTTCACTGAAGGCGATGGTTACGTAATCTACAATTTGATGGACGGGAATTGATGAAGAAAAGTTTTTTTAATGTGGCTTTGTTTTTGCAAGTTGTGGGAGTGCTTGCCTACCTTGTTGCAATTGCCTACCTTGGCACGTTTACACGTTATGTCGCAGATGATTATTGTGGAACTATAGCTGTACGATCCTCTTCTCCTCTTGGCGCTGTTTTCAGCCGCTATGAAGTAGGTGGGTGGCGTGCTGCAGGCCGTTACTCCAACTTGCTTTTGGTGGGAGTGGTTGAAATATTATTGGGTTCACAAAGTGTCAGTATTACCCCAGTTCTTATGATTATCCTTTGGGGGCTGGGACTCATCTACCTTGTACGGCAGGTTCGTACTCTGGCTGGGATTGAATGGCATTTTATGTTGGATATCTTTTTTGGGGCATCACTGGCATTCGTCTCTATTTTGGAGGCGCCCAATCGCTTTCAAACTTTTTACTGGCGATCCAGCCTGACGACCCATTTTGCGCCATTAGTTTTTCTTAATTTTCTCGTGATTGCCCTGCTTGCCTGGTTCCGTTCAAAGAGGCAGGACGCAGCTTCCGTTTGGTTTTCACTCGTTTTGCTTTTGACATCATTCCTCATCGGCGGTTTTTCCGAACCTCCCATGGCAGTGATGGTTGTTGGTTCTGGTCTGGCGCTTGCCTACATTTGGTTTTTCGTGAAAGATGCCTCTCGCTATCCCTTGCTTACCCTCACTGGCTGTGTTCTGGTCGGCTCAATGTCTTCTCTGGCGGTTATGGCTCTATCTCCTGCTGCTGCAAAGCTTGGCGAGGATACCCCATCGTTTTCAGTTTTGATTCAAAGAACCCTTGAATATACCGTTTTCTTCCAGATCGATAGTTTTAAGACCCTGCCACTTCCCGTTATTTTTAGTTTTATTTGTCCTGCTATTCTGACCTTTGCTGTCTACCGTACATTTGACAACGTCACTAATCCGAAGGCAAATTGGAAGATTGCTCTTGCCCTGCCCGTGATTTTATTTATCCTGATTGCGGCTGGGTTTTCTCCCAGCGCGTATGGGCAATTATATCCAGTGATGCGGGCACGTTTTTTTGCTCACTTCTTTATGACGATCACAATTATGTTGGAAGGTGCTTTGTTTGGTGTCTGGCTTTCTAGTTTTAATTGGAAATTCTTACATACTGCCTTTGTTGAATACGCATCCATATTTGTATTACTTGTTATGGCAATCTACCCGTTCAGGGCATTTTTTCGGGTGCTGCAGGATGTGCCTGAATACAGCGCGCGTGCGCAAGCTTGGGACAGGCGCGATGCCCACATCTATCAGCTACGTGATCTTGGCCAGACCGATCTTCTCGTCCCTCAGTTTGATGGTTCGTATGATGTGAAGGAATTGGATACCTATCCTACACATTGGGTCAACCGATGCGCTTCAACATATTACGGGGTAAATTCCATCCGCGCCATTCCCATCCATGGTGCGGATGCTCTCGAAGAATACTATAATTATTTTGGCACCTATGACCAATAACATTCGCCCTCTTCTTGTCACAGGCATTCACCGCAGCGGTACATCTTGGATCGGACGGATGCTGGCGGCTGGTGGCGGCTTAACCTACGCCAATGAGCCGTTGAGCGTTTCGCACCGTCAGGGTGTGCTGGGCATGGAAGTAAAACACTGGTACGCCTATATCATTGAAGAGAATGAAGCCGGATACCTGCCTGCCTTTCAGGAACTTTCGGCGCTACGCTATCGGTTTTCCAGGGAACTCCGCACCATTCGTTCCCGCAAGGATGTAATGCGGTTGGGGCGTGACTTCTTCCTATTCACTGCAGGTCGAATACGCGGGAACCGTGTCCTCTTCAAGGACCCGTTTGCTTCCTTCTCCATGCCTTGGTTTGCAGACCGGTTGAACTGTCAGGTAGTGGTGTCCATTCGCCACCCCGCCGGTTTTGCGGGCAGCCTCAAACGTCTCGGCTGGCCTTTCCAAATAGAAGACTTGCTGGCTCAACCTTTGCTCATGCGTGATTACCTTGAACAGGACAGGGCGGCTCTTGAATCCGTTGCCGCGGATGATATTATCGGGCGTGCCAGTTTATTATGGAAGGTCTTGTATCGCTCTGTCTATCAAACTTTGCAAAAACGCCCCGACCTGATCGCCGTCCGCCATGATGACCTCTCGCGTGAACCGGTGCAGGGATTTAAGGATTTGTACCAAAAATTGGGCTATGTCTACACTCCTAAAGTGGAGAATGCCATTCTCAACACCAGCAGTTCCGAGAACCCGACCAGACTTGCAAAGAACAGAACTCATTCTGTTAAGTTGGATAGCCGCGCTAGCCTTGATAATTGGAAAAAAATACTAAGCCCTGATGAAATCACCCGCATTCGAAAAATCACTGAGGGCGTCTCAGAACTTTATTATTCGGATGATGAGTGGAAATAACTAAAGATGAATCTAACCGAACAGCCCCTCGTCTCCATTATCACACCATCGTTCAATCAGGCGCAGTTCCTTGAGCGGACGATCCAGTCTGTACTCATGCAGAATTACCCGCACATCGAATACATTATCATGGACGGCGGCTCTACCGACGGTAGCTTGGACGTCATCAAAAAATATCAAAGCAGAATCGCTTTATGGGTCAGCGAGCAGGATAAAGGTCAGACAGATGCGATCAATAAAGGTTTCAGCCAAGCCACGGGCGAGATTCTTGCTTGGATCAATTCCGATGATACCTACAATCCAAATGCGGTGGCAGAAGCTGTTAAATTCCTCGTTGAAAACCCAGAAATAGCTTTGGTGTATGCCGATTGCAATTTCATCGATGAAGAGGACAGGGTCATTGGCAAATTCAAGTCTGCGCAGACCGATTATCGACGCTTGCGCGAAGGCTATGTCCACATCCCCCAGCAGACGATGTTTTTCCGCGCAAAGTATTGGAAGGAACTTGGTCCGCTTGACCCATCTTTTTATTTCGCAATGGATTATGACCTGTGGACGCGTATTGCCGCGAAGGCTCCGATAAAGTATCTGCCTGGTCGAGTGTGGGCTAACTTTCGCATCCACACCACTAGCAAGACTAATGTGGGTGATGAGCGTGGATGGCAAGAAATGCTTCGTGTGCATTACCGGAATGGCGGTGGTTTCTTTGCGCCAATTGTGGCAAAATACTACTTAAGAAAGATCATCGGCCCGCTTTGGAAGTGGCGCATCAAACGCAAAATGTAATAAGCGAAACGTAAATAACTTCTCACTGTCCACTCATCACTCAATCTGGAACAATCATGAATTTCCTCCTCTCCTCTCCAACCATCGAAGATTTCATCCGCCTGTTACGTGCATGGCGGTTTTGGGTGCTGAGTGCTTTCATTGGCGCGCTCATCGGCGCAGCGGCGTATTATGTTGTACCGCCTCCCTATCGTGCAAAAGCCACCGTCAACGTGGATTTCAATATGGAACAAGCCTGGCCGAAAGAGACCGACCGCCAGCAGTTCTATTTTCTCGAACGCGAAACGCGCAAAATGGAAGAACTCGCCTGGTCGGATGAGATCATGAGCCAGCTATCTTCCGAGTTTGCAATTCCCGTGGAGGAACTGCGCGGCGGAAAAATTCAGCTCAGTCAGCCTTCGGAAGCGGGCTGGCACTTCTATGCAGATGATACTGATGCGCAAGCTGCTGAAGCACTCGCTTCTGCCTGGGCTGATGCCTTTACACTCAAAGTGCAGTCTGAAGTGCAGGCAGGCAATATCGAAGAGTTCTTAAGACTTGAAGTCACTCAGTCCACTGGCTTGCCCAAGGAAAGAAGCATATCGTTGAGCGAGTATTTGCTCGCTGGGTCTGTCAGTTTTTTGACTCTTGCTGCGTTTGCTGTTTTATTCATCAAGCCAAAGAAGCAATGAAAAAATTCAAACTCTCCTTCGAAAGACTTTCCCAATTTCTTTGGGGTGCAGCGTTATTAGCGATTCCCGTTACTAGTTTTCGTTGGATGCCATTCCTGAATGATAGCAAGACCTTTGTCCGTCCACTGGCGATGATTCCGCTTGCAGTGCTGGTACCTCTTTTGCTGATTCAAGCATGGCGCCAGCGCGGCCAAAAAATGATTTTAACTTGGCCTGGCGTATTCGTAGCGTTTGGCATCTTTTTGCTATATGTGATTGCCTCCGTAAGCCTTGGCGCCCTAACAAATCCCATCCCGCTCTACAATCAAGAATATTTTGTGCGTTCCATTCGCGCACTTGTAACTCTGTTTATCGGTGTTGTCTTTTTTGTAACCGCGGTGTGGATGAATAGAAATGAAGACGATCTACGCTTTTCGATCAAATGGCTCTTTGTTGGTTTTTGTTTGCACATTGTCTGGAGCGGTTTGCAGATACTCTCTTTCAAAACAAATTTGTTGGATAGGGAAATGATTGCTCACTGGCAGCTTTCTTTTTCGATGCGTGAGCCCGTTAAGAATCGCATTTCAGGCTTGACCTATGAACCTGCTTGGCTCGCGGGTCAACTAGCAACGATCTACATTCCCTTCCTGTTCTCATCTGTCATGACGAATTTCCGCCTCACCCGCCATCGTTGGCTGGAACCCTTACTGTTGGCATTATCTTTGCTGACGCTTTTGGCAACCTATTCGCGTGGCGGCTTGTTGACCACATTCGCTGCTATGGGCGTCACTTTCCTCTTGTTAGGGCAAGAAGTTCTCCGCGCAATCTGGATATGGTTTATCAACGGTTTTCGCAGCCGTGTGGTGGACATGTTCATCCGCCTTGGGATGGTTGCAGTCATTGTCGGGATTCTTGTTGGTTCATTCCTTTTTCTCAGCCAAATGGCTATCGTCCGCAAGTTGTGGCAGATAAATGCCGACAGCTTAAGCGAATATATGGTGGATATTTATATTGGTGCACGCGGAGCGTATTCTGCCGGGGCTTGGGCTGTTTATGAAGAATATCCGGTCACAGGCTCAGGCCTCGGCACGAGCGGTTTTTATATCTATCACAACATGCCGGATTGGTCACTTACTACTGTCTCTGAAATCGCAAAACAGATGTCGCCAACAAACCGTCTGTTCCCAGTTCCAAAGAACATTTACATCCGCCTGTTTGCCGAAACTGGTCTGATCGGCTTCATTTTGTATTTGGCATTTCAGTTCCACGTACTTGGTGATATTCTTTCACTCCAACTTCAAAACCTGCCATGGATGCGTTTCGCTGCCATGGCAGGGATGTTTGCATGGTTCGCGGTCACCTTTTATAATTTCACTCAAGATTCACTTGCAAGCCCAAATATATGGTTGGTCTCCGGGATCATGGTTGGGTTGTCAGTAAATTCATCGCAAAAAGTCTCTTTGGAGAAGAATTAGGGCAATATCACCCAAAATGGGTTTGTTTCACAAGGTGTAATTTAGCTGTAACCTCATTTATGGTTGCCTGCTTGCAGATTTTTCGTTATGATAAGGATCTATGATGCGCAGATTTGACACGCCCTACATGGCAGACTGGTTTGCCATATCCTTACGCTGGATCATGCTGGTAGGTTTGATCGTTTCGCTCGGTTTGGGGCAACAGTTGGACGTTGGTTCAGCGTGGCCTTTGGGGCTTATGATCGCCTGGAATCTCTCCATGACAGCTTTGTCTGGGATGAATATACGCCTTCAGTTTCATCGTCCCATCAATATCGCAGTAGACTTGATTTTGTCTGGCGCATTTTTCTGGGTACAAGGCGGTCTGCATGGTCCCGCTTTTTGGAGCGGGTTGCTGCCAATCCTTACAGGCTCCATTTATTATGAAATTTTCGGGGCAGTAATCGTCTCGGTATTATTTTCCAGTGTTATCGTGTATTTGGGATACCAAACACCAGGTGACCTCTCCATTTCAATTATTATCTCTGTCATTCTGATCGGCTTGAGTTTTGTGTTTGGATTTCTTGGTCGCCGTATGATGCAGCACATGCGCAAGAATCGCGGACTATGGATGGCTACAGAGGAAAAAAAGCGCGCTATTCAAAATGAAAGACTGCGCGCCATTTACGAGCTGACATCCACCCTTTCCTCTACTTTAAGTTATAAGCGCGTACTGGACTCTGCGTTAGATATGAGCGCTGCCGCCCTCAACCCTGATCCTGAACAATTGGGCAGTGATCCGCTTGTGGGTGCGGTAATGTTGTTCAACGGCGGTAAATTGCGCATTGGCTCAGCAAGGCGTTTTACCAGCGCCGATATGCGCGTCACCTTTGACGGGGCAGATGGGGTTTTGAAAAAAGCACTAGATGAAGGCGAGCCGATCACCTTCAAAGATATCGGTTATGACCATGAACTCGGGCGTGTGATCGCCCTCCGAAATTGCACAAGTGGATATTGTTTTCCGTTGCGCAGCGGATTCAATGTTTATGGCGTTTTGCTGTTCGCGCACCCTGCTCCAGACTACTTTAATTCAGATCGCTTGAAACTTCTTGATATCATTGGCAGGCAGGCCGTCATCGCTATTCAAAACGCACGCCTGTATCAGGATTTGGTTGAGGAAAAGGAACGCATGGTGGAAGTCCATGAAGAGGCGCGCAAAAAGCTGGCGCGTGACTTGCATGATGGCCCCACCCAGTCTGTTGCGGCGATGGCCATGCGCCTTAATATCACCCGTCGCATGCTCGGCAAAGATGTAAAAGCTGCCACCGAAGAGATTGTCAAACTGGAGGAGCTTGCACATCGTACTACCAAAGAGATCCGTCACATGCTCTTTACCCTGCGCCCGCTCATTCTTGAATCCCAAGGTCTGACGGCTGCCGTTCAATCCATGTCAGATAAGATGATGGAAACTTTTTCCCAAAAAGTGGCGGTTGAAATTGATGAGCGCATCACCAGCCAGTTGGAAATGGGCAAGCAGGGTGTCATTTTTTACATTATTGAGGAAGCCGTCAACAATGCTCGCAAACACGCAGCTGCTGAAACTATCACTGTGCGTTTAAGCCAAATGGATGTTGGTATTGCTTTGCTGGAGATTAATGATAACGGTGTCGGGTTTGATGTGAAAGCCATGTCCCAATCCTACGACAAACGATCCAACTCCAGTCTGGGTATGGTCAACTTGCGCGAACGTTCCGAACTTGTAAACGGATTGCTTCAGATCGATTCGGTTGAAGGCAAGGGGACCAAAGTTCAGGTGTACATTCCGCTTAGTGAAGATGCCGCAGACCGCTTACATCATCCACAGCATAATACTCCAAAAGTGAAAAACAAATAATGCCAGTGTCCGCCGGACTATATTATTTTGCCCATGCGGCAGAAGATGCGAAACCAAATCGCTCGCCCGTCATTCTCATTCACGGCGCGGGGGGTCATCATTTATCTTGGCCGCCGCAGATTCGCAGGCTGGCTGGGGAAACCATCTACGCTCTCGACCTGCCCGGCCATGGGCAATCGGAAGGCACGGGCAGGCAATCCACAGAAGCCTATGCAGAGGATGTGATTTTATTTATGCAGTCGCTTAAAATTCGATCTGCGGTCATTGTTGGGATTTCCATGGGCAGTGCCATTGCGCTCACACTTTCGTTGAAATATCCTAAAAAAGTGAAAGCAATGGCTTTGCTGGGTGGCGGCGCAAAAATGCGCGTGGCGCCAAGTGTTCTCGAAACAGCGGGCAATCAGAATACTTTTGAATCAGCCGTGGAGATGATCAACACGAATTGCTTTAGCGAACATGCACAGCAAAACCTTATAGAGCTTTCAAAACAATCCATGCTGAAAATGCGCCCACCTGTTTTCCTTGGCGATTTTATGGCATGTAATGAATTCAATGTGCTTGATCAGCTTGAGAATATAAAGACCCCTGTAATTATCATTTGCGGTGCAGAGGACAAGATGACTCCTCCGAAGTTTTCTGAATCTCTGCACGACGGTATTGCAAAGTCCACGCTCCATATTCTCGACCAGGCCGGTCATATGGTGATGCTGGAAAAGCCCGACGATGTGGCAGATTTGCTCAAGCAATTTCTGGATAAACTCCCCGCCCGCCGAAAACCAGTGAAGCCGCGCATCACTCCAGACGGGGAAGTTGATTCTGCCCAATCGACAGAATCCATCTCTGTGGCATTACCCCCCAAATAACTTTTTCAATACAGGCATTGCATTCCTGGCCGCCAGCGCACGATGGCTGAGGCGGTTTTTATGTTCCATGCTTAACTCTGCCATGGTTTGATTTAATTCAGGGAGGAAAAATATCGGGTCATAGCCAAAACCACCCGTGCCGCGTTCTTCAGGAATGATCTCGCCAAAACAACTCCCTTCGACAGTTTCCACTTCACCGGAAGGCCTTGCGATCGCAATCGTGGCATGGAAATGAGCCTTCCACGGACGAGGCTTACCTTGTATATTTTGAAGAAGAAAATTGCGGCGGTCCGCATCATTTGCACCGGGGTTGGGAGAATAGCGTGCCGAGTAAAGTCCTGGTGCACCGCCCAATGCATCCACCTCGAGGCCTGAATCATCTGCAAGGGAAACAAGTCCGCTGGCGGCGGCGAAGGCTATGGCTTTTTTGCTGGCATTCTCGGCGTAATCTTTTCCATCTTCCTCGACATCAAGAGACAGATTAATATCTGCTGGTGTGACCAGTTCAATACCGCTGTCTTTCAGCAGTTCCTGTAGTTCAATTACTTTCCCTTTATTGTTGGTTGCAATAAGAAGTTTATTCATGTTGCGCGTGTTCTTCCTTTAGGGTTTTACTTTCAAGAACCCTGCCGCCCCTTTGGGGTGGGGTTACTATTTTCTAATATACTTCAATCGTTTCACTCTTTCGGAGTTGTGCCTCCATTCGAGATTGTTTTTCAATCTGTTTGAAGAAAACCCCGATGGGGTGAAATGATTATAGATTATCGAGGATACATGTTTATAACCCCGTAGGGGTGTCATGGATTTTTTTGATCGCCCAATGGGCATGAGATTTGATCAATGGCTCTTCATCCTGTGCAGCTTGTTCGAGGAAGGGAATGTCTTTTTCGTTGCCCTTGTTCCCAACTGCAACGGATAGATTGCGAAGATAGCCGCGCCGTTTGGCACGTTTGATGGGACTTTTCTTGTAGCGTTGATTAAACTCAACGGATGAAAGAGTCAGGTCTGAGGTTAAGACGGGAAGCGGGATTTTCGGCTCGAAGGCAGGGTCAGCCGGTAGTGAGAATCGATTCCACGGGCAGACCTGCTGACAGATGTCGCATCCGAAAATCCATTCTCCGATTTGTGATCGTAAACCTTCAGGAATTTCTTCCTTGAGTTCGATGGTAAGGTAGGAGATGCAGCGTTGCGCATTGATGGTGCGATTTGGGAGGATGCATTGAGCGGGGCAGGCAGTAAGGCAGCGCGTGCAGGTGCCGCAGTGGTCTGTAGGGAAGGGGGCGTCTGGTTCAATCTCAATGCCCAGCAGAATTTCGGCGAGAAAAAATGTGGAGCCTGCTTGTGGGTTAATGAGCATGGAATTTTTGCCAACCCAACCTAGACCTGCACGTTGAGCGATCTCCCGTTCGAGAATAGGTCCGGTGTCTGTATAGTATCGGTTAGGAATTGGATGCCCAACTTGGTCTTCGATGAATTGAATAAGCTGCTTTAAGCGTGGTGGGATGATGTTGTGATAATCATCGCCGAGTGCGTAGGAGGCGATTTGAAATGATGAACTATGGCTGATGAGTGGTGAATATGGGATGGCGAGAACAAGAATGGATTTGCATTCAGGAAGTATCTGCTTTATATCGGCACGGCGGACGTGGCTTCGTTCTTCGGCTAAATAATTCATCGTACCGTGTTTGCCTTGATCGAGCCATTCTTCAAAAATGTTGTAGTGTGCGGGCGGCTCGGAAGAAGTAACGCCAGCCAGGACGAATCCCAGCTGGCGCACTTTTTCCTTAATGGCTTGTTTCAGCGCTGTCAAATTACTGAACGACGATTTTTACGAATACAACTTTTCCGAACGGCACGCCTTTGGCATTGGTCATTTGCCATGCACTTGTGTATTCGCCGATGGCGGTAGGCGCTTTGAAGCTTACAGAGACATCCACTTCCTGATCCACTTGAATGACCGTGCCGATGGGGACCGGCTGTCCATCCATTTTTTCTCCGTAGGAGTAGGTCAGGCTATAACCGTCACCCCAGGAACACGCACCAGTGTTTTTGATCTTCCAGGTTTTTACGAATTCCTGTCCGGGTGTCATGGGGGAGCCGTCTAAAATGGTGACATCTACAGTAGCGGGGTCGAAGGAGAAATCATCGCATAATTTACCTGGCGTGCCTAGTGCGATCTGGGTTGGGTCTGTTGCAAATGCGATGGTGGGCGTTTCAGTAGGAGGAGGAGCCAACGTGGGTGTTTCTGTGGGGGGGAAGGGAGTTGGGGTAAATGCGGCGGCAGTCAGAGTAAATTCGGCTACGACCGTATTAGCCGCCGAGGTGCGGATAGCCAACACATCGGGCGTTGGTTCTATAGGGGTGGCGGGTGCACATGCGGAAAGCAGAACGGCCGCTACTAACAAAAAAGTGAAAGTGTTAGTTTTCATGGGTATCCTACTGATGATTCTTGTTCCACAGAAGTAAATTTGACGAAAACAAGCGAACCAAAGAGATTGCCGGCATCATCCTTAAGTTTAAAAGCCCAAACATATTGGCCAAGCTTTTTTGGCACTGTGAAACTAATTTTAAAGGTTCCAGTCTGGCCTGGTTTGACGAAAGATCCGTTTCTGGGAATTATTTCATCTTTTCCATAATACCCAAGAACAGCGCCTTCTGGGCTTGAGGAATATTCCTTTCGGAAAGAGAAGGAATAACCTTCATCCCATACGCAAGTTCCTGCATTTAACAAGTACCAGGTTTTTACAACTTCCTTGCCAGCCAAGATCGTAGCTCCATCCAACGGAGCAGACTCGCCTACATACCAAGCATCATTGCATCCATTTTGAGTTGGAAGGGTGGAGTAAGCGCCAACTGTAGGAGCAAGGGATGGCAATGCCAGTGGGGTAAGACCGGGTTGCTGGGTATTAAATGCAATTGGCGTGTTCGTGCCAAAAAGCGCAGCAGTAGGAATTAAGCCAAGGGTGGCTGTGGGCTGCGGGGTATCTGTCGGCAGGGCGGTTGGGGGAAGCGCCTGAGCGGTTTGGGTTTGGTCCAGTGCGGCCTGTGTAAGCACAACGCTAAAGGCCTGAGTTTGGATCGCGCCCGGATCCTGGGTGGGTGACGGGGTAGCCCCCATGTTGCATGAACTTAGTACAACAGCCAATAGCAGGGTGCCTGCCAGCCAGATTGACTTGCGAGAGATCATATTCATAGCCTCCAAAAATGGTTATCTTTATTATAACGCACCTATGGAGTGGGCGTACTCGTTGGTGTAGCGGTCTGGGTGGCTGTGGGAGTGGAAGTTGCTGTAGAAGTCACTGTACTTGTTATGGTAGGGGTGGGTGTTATCGTACCAGTTGAGGTTGTTGTTGGGGTTTGCGTAGGGGGCGGGTTTCCCTGCCGAACAATGTGCGGATTAAGCCAAAGCGCATAATCGCCATTGTTTGCACCGTTTGCGCTTACCACGAGTGTGAATTTTACCGTCTGCCCGGCTAGGCTGCTGAGATCCAGGTCAACTGGATAGTAACTGCCTTCGTATGCTTCCTGCCAGCTTGCCAGATTGTAGGTGTTTCCATTGAGTTTATAGTCCAGCCTAAAGGTTACATTGCATTTTTTGGCATCGTACTGACAGTTAACAATCGTTCGGAAGCGATCTCCATATTGAACTGTAAAAGGGGGGAATTTTCCGCTGATCTGGCCGTCGTTCTTATTCTGCGGGAAGGTTAGCAGCCCAGGCTCATCTTCTGTAGTGCCATTTTCCATTTTGGGAGAATTCAGTTTTAAAACAAAACCTTTTGAGTCTCCATCTGCTCCAGGGCAGGAAAGTGCATCGCTATTATTTGACCATTCTGCATTGCAGAAATTATTCGCAAATTCATACGCAACAAATGACGGCCCGCCAACTTTTATGTCCACCCAGAAAGCTGTGTCCGCTGTATCGCCAATGCCAAATAAAACGCCAGCTGCGTTTCGCAACTTCCAGTATCCGCGATAGCTCCCATCTTTATTTGGAGCAGTAAATGTGACCGGGATGTCGATGTATTGCCCGGGGTTGACCGTCCCTGCAAGAGCTACGGCCGAGGGGCCGCTCATCGAATCTCCGCTGGTAAAAACAAGTGCGTAGGAGGTCGTCCATGAGCAGGTGCCAATATTTTTGATGCGCCAGATCTTGACAAAGGTATTGTTGCGTGGAACCAGACTTCCATCCGCGTAGGTGACATCGTCCAGAAAGTGCGCCGCGTCACATTTGGACGCCGGAACTGGTCCTGCGGGAATGGGCGTTTTCGTGGCTGATGGCACTACATTGACGGTCATGGTTGGTAGCGGCAAGCCCGGAGTGGGGGAAAAAGCTGGTTGTCCGGTGGCAGATATAAGCGTCTGGGCTGAGGCGGTATAAAGTCCATTTAGCGTGGCAAATGTATCTGGCGTGGCTGTATTTCCGGGGGCATTACAGGCCAATTGAGCCATAAAAATAACAACAATAGAAAGGATAATGGTTGATTTTCTTGATAACATGGTTCCTCCGTTTCGTGTTCCAATGAATAAAGACGAACGGATCGTGAAAATGGTTCCTGAATCAATAAAGCCAGCGGTAGCTGGCTTTATTGATTATCTCTTGCAAAATGCTATACGAAGGCAAGGGCTTTAGGGGCAAACAAACTCAAAATCGATCCGATACTCTTGTTGGATCGGGGATGTGATTATAAATGAGACCCATTTGGGGCCTTGGTTGTTGGTGCGTCCGAATACCCATTCACGGGTAAATGTTTTGGTGCTTGCGGATTCCATAAAATAACTTTTTTCATGATCACTGTTGTGGTCGCTTTGATCCCAGTAGTATGTAAATTCCAAGGGACCAGTTGTCGCAACTGTGGCGTAAAAATTGTAGCGGCTATTGGCAGGGCAGCCTGTTTTCGGGTCGCGGGTATAGCTTGTGGTAACAGACGCGGTTCCGTATTTTGGTTTTTGCGAGGAGGAGACGGCAATCACCGTATAGAAAGCTGCATTCAAATACCCTACGCCGAAATTGATATTGTCGGGAGTTTGGAGCTTCCATTCAGAGCGGTAGGTGCCGTCTGTTGCGGGGGTTGTCAAAATTAAGGATATCGGTATGGTTTGTCCGGGGCCGACAACTTGCGGTAGGTTATAAACATATCCGCCGCCGAGAATATCACCATCCCAAAAAACGATCTTGTAGCTGGTGTCCCAAGCGCAGGTGCTGGTATTGGTGATCTCCCAGGTTTTGGTAAATTGCTCGCCGGGTTTGAAGATGGTGCCATCAATGATGGTCTCACTTTTCAGACTGGCACTGGCGCATTGGGAAAAGGATGAAGTGGCGGGCGATGTTGCTGTGGCGGGGAGTGTCGGCACAAGCGTAATTTGCTGGAAAGGTGTCTTGGTTGGGATGGCCGCTGTGGAGGGTGTTTCGGTAGCGGCGGGAACCTCAAGTGTGTTCTGCGCAGCAACCGTTTCTGCCACGGAGGTTTGAATGATCGTTTGGTTGTCCGGTGCCGGGGTGGATGCCCCGCAGGAAGTGAGGAGCAGACTTGTGGTTACGGTGATATTGAAAAGCAAATATTTTATTTGTTTGGTCATTTTTTTCCTTTCATATACGGAAATTATTATACTGTTAAATGAGAACGCCCGGAAAACCGGGCGTTCCTTGTTGATAGTTGGTTTCTTACGGGCAGGTGAAGGTAGCGCGCCCAAATTGCTGGTGATTGGGTGAGTCGATGTAGATGTCTGTCCATTTTGTTGTACCAGGAGCGACATAGACTGGGTTACTAGGGCTGGTTTGTACACCTGCTGCCCCGAAAGTCATGGTGACGGGGAGAGTATCTGTTCCTCCATCGCTAAATACTCTATGCAAATTGACAGTCCCTGCGCCATTTGTAGTTATGCTGTATGTGTAGCTTATTAAGTTGGGGCAGGTGCCTGTGATGCTAAACGTAACGCTGGTAACAGCAAATGCGGCGGGTACAGGAGTGAATGTGTTTGTAGGTATGGCCGGATTCTGCGATTTGATCTGTACATAGAATCTTCCAAACAGAACGCCTGATGCATCGCGCAGACGCCAGTTTCCGGTATAGTCGCCGGGAGTAGCAGGGGCGGTTAAATTCACGGAAATATCAATGGTTTGACCGGGATTGACATTACCAACGAGCGCCTGAGTAGATGGGCCGTTCATGGAGGCGCCATCTGAAAAAACGATGGTGTAGGAGGGTGTCCATGCACAAGTGCCGGTATTTTTGAGCCGCCAGGTTTTTGTGAAATTTTGACCTGGGGTAACGACGGTCCCATCCGGATAGTTTACGTCCGTTACAAACTCCATCACATTACAGTTGGAGGTTGCTGATGGGATTGGAGTGTTTGTGAAAGCCGGCAAGGGAGTAAAGCTGGGTGTTGCAGAGAATGCCGGGGCAGGCGGCAGGGTGTTTGTGTTGGTGACAGCAGGGGTTGCGCTAAGCAGCGCTTCTACAGTTTGGGCTGCGGCGGTAAGGCTTACTCCTTCGCCCTGACTACCCGATGGCAGGTTGCATGCGGAAATGGTCAGTGCGATGGCGATGAGTAGGCTCAAAATGCGGGTTCTCTTGTTCATGTGTTCTCCTTTATTTGAAATATTTTACCGCAAGAGCTAGATGCTCTATATCCCCCGCAACTCCTGTTTAAAACAAAACAGAAGTTGCGGGAACTCCTGTTTTGTTGAATCAGTTTCAGGGTAGGCAGGAAGCGGCTAGACTGTTTCCACGTGCGCGCCGGCCATCCATAATCCAAGCTGTTCGCGAGTGGTCTTTTTCGCATCCACCACGGCAACGATCTGTCCGCGGTACATGACTGCGATACGGTCGGAGAGTGCCATGATCTCATCCAGTTCTGCGGAGATGAGCAGGACGGCTACGCCGCGATCGCGCATTTTGATGATCTCGCTGTGGATGTATTCGATGGAGCCGACATCCAGACCGCGAGTGGGTTGGTTGGCGACAACAAGTTTGACATTGTCGCGGCTGAGTTCGCGGCCTACGATCACTTTTTGCTGGTTGCCGCCGGAGAGCTTTCCGGCGTTGACGAAGGGGGATGGGGTTCGGACGTCAAATGCACTGATGAGTTTGCGCGCGTTTTCGTCGAGGGCTTTGGGCTGAATAACGCCGCGCACACTAAATGGGGTGCGGTAGTAATCGCATAGTGCCATGTTATCTGCAATGCTGTAGGAAAGGACAAGCCCGTGACGTTGACGATCTTCGGGGATGTGCGCGAGGCCCGCTTCAGTGATGACGCGCGGCGGTTTACCGGTCAGGTCGTTGCCGTCGATTGTGACTTTTCCACCATTAGGGGAGCGCAGACCGGTGAGCGCTTCGGAAAGCTCGGTTTGACCGTTGCCTTGTACGCCGGCGATGCCAAGTACTTCGCCGCCACGGACTGTGAATGATACGTTGTGGACGGTTTCGAGATTGCGCTGGTCGCGGACTGTGAGGCCTTCTACTTTGAGGACATCGCCGCTGGCTTCATGGTCTTTCTTATCCACGGTGAGGATAACCTGACGTCCGACCATCATGTTGGCTAGTTGAGCGGAGTCGGTCTCAGAGGGCTTGACGGTGTTGATGACACGTCCCGCGCGCATGACTGTGATACGATCTGCAACGGCGAGGACTTCCTTGAGTTTGTGGGTGATAAAAATGATGGATACGCCGCGTGCGGTAAGATCGCGCATGATGCGGAAGAGGTCTTCTGCTTCCTGTGGAGTGAGCACTGCGGTGGGTTCATCGAGAATGACGATCTCGGCATTGCGGTAGAGGGTTTTGACGATCTCAACCCGTTGCTGAATACCGACGGGCAGCGGGCCGACCAAGGCGTTGGGGTCTACATCCAAACCATATTGTTTGGAAATCTCATTTATTTTTGCGGCAACAGAGGCACGATCCAGTGAACTGCGTTTAGTCTCTTCATCGCCGAGCATGACGTTTTCTGCCACGGTGAAGACAGGAATAAGCATGAAGTGCTGATGCACCATGCCGATGCCGGCTGCGATGGAGTCGTTTGGAGATTTAATCTCGACCGGTTTTCCATTGACGATGATCTCGCCTTTGTCAGGCATGTGCAGGCCGTAGATGAGGTTCATCAACGTGCTTTTGCCTGCTCCATTCTCTCCGAGCAAGGCATGGATCTCGCCTTTGCGCAGGTCGAAATTGACATTGTCACTGGCGAGCACGCCGGGGAATTGTTTGGTGATGCCTTTTGCTTCAAGAACAATTTGGGATTCAGACATGGCGGTCTCCTATTTCTCGTACGGAACGCCATCGGCTGCGGGTGCGGAGGTTTTTCCGATAATTCCCGTCAGGATGAACATGGTGAGGATATAGGGAGTGAGCCCCACGATATAGGATTCCTGAAGGAATGACCATTGTGGAGGAATGACATCGCGGAAGATCTGCATGTTGATCAGCAAAGCCTGTGACGCGCCGAATACCAATGATGCCGCCCACGCGCCGATGGGTGTCCAGTTGCCGAAGATCATGGCAGCAAGGGAGATGAAGCCGCGCCCATTCGTCAGCAATGGTTCAAAAGATGGGACAGACTCGATGGTGAAGTACGCGCCTGCCAGACCAGCGAACATGCCGCCAATGATTACATTGGCATATCGCATATATGAAACATTGATGCCGACCGTGTCTGCAGCTTTGGGATGTTCACCCACGGCTCGGGTACGCAGACCCCAACGTGTATTGAACAATATATAGTGGGAGAAAAACACCAGAATGATGGCGCTCATTGCGATCGGTTTTTGGTCAAATACACGGTTGATGGCTTCCACGTTTTGTATACAGGCTGCGGAGGAACCACATACGGATGTGAACAATTCTGTAATGGGGATGTGAATAGTAGGGAGTACGCCGGGAGAACTTGGAACGGTTCCTTCGAATACGCTGGTTGATCCGAAAAACAATTGGCGATTCAAAAACCCGGTCAGACCGACTGCAAGGATATTGATGACCGTTCCGCCAATGATCTGATCCACTTTGAAGGTGACCGAGAGCATGGCGTGCAGCAGGGACATTACAGCTCCAGTGAGGATGGCGAAGAATACTCCCAAAACAATACAAAGGCTGGGTGGAAGATGGAAGATGTTGAAGGTGTAAATTCCGCTCAGCCAGCCGAAGAATGCGGCAGTGAGCATCATGCCTTCGATACCGATGTTGACCACGCCTGCGCGTTCACAGAAGACGCCCGAAAGCGCACCCAGTGTGAGCGGCGTTGCCACAGCGATGGTTGTAGCCAGCATACTGGTAATGATCAAAAGGGGCGGCTGCTTGGCCTGCCCAACCATCACCACTACGCTGAAGAGAACGATAATAATTAGAGCGATGAAACCAAAACGTTTCCAGTCCATATTCTTCTCCTAGCCTCCCCAGCCGCGGGTGAGTACGACGCGTTCGCCTTTGGCTTTGATGCGGTAGATATACCGAATGATCGCATCCGCTGCAACGAAGAGCAGGATCAATGCCTGGATCATGGAGATCAAATCAACAGGCAGCTGAGTTAGGAATTGCATACGGCTTGCACCGTTACGCATAGCGGCAAAAAGGAATGCTGCGAGTACGATCCCCAATGGATGGGATTTTCCGAGCAGGGCAATGGCTATGGCGTCATACCCATACCCGATGGAGAAACCAAGTTCATGGCGATAATTCAAACCGGTGACTTCGATAGTCCCTGCCAGGCCTGCGAGCATGCCTGAGAGCATCATCGTGATAATGATCGTACGTTTGACATTGATGCCCGCGTATTGCGCGGCATCCGGGTTCAAGCCCACGGTGCGGATCTCAAAACCGAGTGTGGTTTTGTTGAGCAGCCACCAGATGAAGAATGCGACGAACAAGGCGAGTACAAACCCCCAATGGACACGCAGTCCATCGAAGATGGCCGGCATACGGGCGCTTTCCGCGATCAACGGGGTGCGGGCAATTACATTCGTGGGGCTGCGATCTTTCATTACGCCATTCAGCAGATAGGAGGTTGTGTTCAGCGCGATGTAGTTCATCATGATGGTATTGATGACTTCATGTCCGCCTGTATATGCTTTTAACCAACCGACAATACCAGCCCAAAGGCCGCCCATGATCATTCCAACAATAATGGCTAATGGCAGGTGGATGATCGCCGGCAAATTGAAGCCAAGCCATTCAGGAAGGGCATATCCGATTAACGCTGACGAAACAGCGCCGACCGCCAACTGTCCTTCTGCACCGATGTTGAAGAGGCCGCCTTTGAAGGCGAGCGCAACTGCCAGACCTGCAAAAATGTATGGGGTTGCCCAAACCGCAGTTTCACTTAGCGCTTTTGTGGAACCAAGCGCTCCCTCGATCAAGCCGCGATACGCTAGAAAAGGATTCCCGCCTACGATTGCGATGATAATGCCGCCAAGAACAACAGCAGTCAAAATGGCCAGAAATGGGACCAAACTGGCGTCTGAAATCGATTGCCATACTTTTCTTGTTAGCGAAATTGATTGCTTTTCTTCTTGCATCCTTCGCTCCAGTGGAACTTTGAAATGTAGGACAATTATATCAAACAAGCGTTGCTGAACCCCTTTTTATTACATTTCAGTTACTTAATCGTCATTGCAGCGAGGCAACCTCAGCAGGTGAATTAATCACTGATATACACGGGGGTGAATACTTGCCCAGTGGCCATTCTCGGGAAGGCCGTTTATCTTGCGCATGAGGCAGCCTGAAAGTTTCAGTACTTAAATAAAAAGGGAGAGAGACTTGCGCCTCTCTCCCTTTTTTATATCGTAATAACCTTACGGCTTAGCGGGAGAAACGCCGGTCTGGATGGAGCCGTCGAGCAGACCCTTGTTGATCTCTTCCATGGCGGTCTTGACTTCAGCGGGGACGCTGCTGTCAAGGTCGTGGTAAGGAGCATAACCAGCCTGGCCGGTGAAGTTACCAGCCTTGATGGAACCATCCTTGGCAGCTGCGATCAATTCGGCAACGCCTGGGGTGATGAGTTTCATAGCGCTGGAGAGCATGCGGGAGGAAGCCTCGGGCAGGGTCAGGAACTGATCAGCATCTACGCCAATGGCATAGGCACCGGCCTGAGCCGCCGCGGTGATGGCGCCGTTACCGGTCAAACCACCGCAACCGAAGACAGCATCTGCGCCCTGATCCATCATGGACTTGGCGGTCTGAGCGCCCCATTCGGGATCGGTGAAGGTCTTATCAAATCCCACATCGCTGTGGTACACAACGAATACTTCGGTGGTGGTTCCGTTCATGCCATCGGCATAAGCGGCGCCGGCTTTGTAGCCTTCACCATAGCGCCAAACGGGAGGAACAACATCGGTACCGCAAACAGCGCCGATCTTGTGGCTCTCGGACATCATGGCGCCCAAGGCACCAACGAGGAAGCCAGCCTGATCTTCAGGGAAGTTCAAACCAGTAACGCCCGGGGTTTCTGCAGCCTGGAACTGATCCACACCAATGAACTTGACATTGGGGTAGGTGGCAGCGGCAGCAATCGTCGCTTCGCCGAGACCGAAACCAACGGTAACGATCACATCATAGCCGGCATCAGCAAAGGTACCAATGTTCTTGGCATAATCTTTGGCATCAGCAGTTTCGATGAACTGAACCACATCAGCAACGCCATCGGTGTTGGACTTCTGAACGCCTTCCCATGCAGACTGGTTGAAGGACTTGTCATTGACCTTGCCCACATCGGACACGAGACCAACGCAGAACACTTCTTCTTTCGCGCAGTCAGCAGCAGTAGGAGCTGAAGCACCGCAGGCCGTCAGGATCATCGAAGCGACGATCAAAAGGGCCATAACAAAGTACAGCTTTTTCATTTTTTCTTCTCCTCTAGAAGAGTAAGGATTTAACGGCTTGCTTGTTTTAGCAGAGCCTTACGACAATGCAAGTATAAATCTACTCCAACCTTTGTGCAAGTATTTACAATGTTAAGGTTTTTTTGAGGCTACATTTGTCTTGATTTCGCCAGTTCGCATGCTTAAGAACAGCAAATTCGCCGCATCTTGCAGACTTTCTGGGAAATTTCCATGAAACGGCACATTCCCAATTTGGCCTGATCTCGGTCCACTGACATTTCCAACCCGCAGTAAACGCATCACTTCCTGGACCTCGATACTGGCTTGCCCAAAAATGGAAGTCACCACGCTAGAACCTGACTCTGCCAAAGCTGCCGCTTGATCGCGTTCTGCCCCAATGGCAGGGATGTTTAGCTCCGAGGCCGCTCGTAACGCTCCTTGTGCGGTGACTGCACCCGCCGCAAAGATCACATCCGCGCCGCGCCGAATGGCTTTGTTGGCTGTCTCAAATCCCCATGCTTCATCTACGAATAAATTTTCGCTGTCGCCATCGTCACGATAAAAGACAAGGGCTTTAATCGTGGGGTTTACAAACGCAACGCCTGCGCGAAATCCTTCGCAATATCGCCACATCGAATCGATTCCTGACGTCTCGCACACGGCGCCGACCACGCCAGTCTTTGTGAGGGTGGCCGCAAATATGCCGGCGGCGAATCCCATTTGGTCTTCCGGGAAGGTGATGGGGATGAGGTTCGGGCGGGTTTCTGTCTGGGGTTGGTTCATGCCCACGGAAACAGAATCAGGATACAGGTCCGCGGCATGAAGCGTTTCGTCGCGCAGGCCTGCGTTGACGGTGACGATCATGTCAAATCCCTGGTTTGCGAAATAGGCAATGTTTTTCTCGTAATCGCGCGCATCCACAGATTCTATGTATTCAATTCGGTCAGCGAGTTCGCTTGCTTTGGCTTCCTGCATTCCCGCCCATGTATTCTGGTTAATACCGTGGTCGTCTACGCCTACAGTGTCTGTCACCAGTGCGGCGCAAAAGATGTTTTCTCGAAAACAATCTGGCGACTGCATGCAAGCCGATAAAGCCAGCAATACAATCGCCAGAAAAAGTGGTTTGATGTTCACCCCTTCCCCCGTTTAGCCTTAATTTACCTGGGTCGCTTCGCCGCGCTTCACGCCCATCATCAACCAAAAGGCGATCATCATGAATACCGGAGCGATGATCATGATGATGTTGTAGTTATTGCCCGTAAGCTGAATAGCCCAGCCGTTGACGTTGGGTCCGATGATGGCGGACAGAGTGGAGAAGAGGTAGTACAGCCCGGTGAATGTGCCAATGCGCGCCATGCTGGTTAAGTCCACGATCATAGGCAGGGAGTTGATATTGATGAGCGCCCAGCCGATTCCGCCAAGGATGAGGAAAACACCCGCGAGAGTAAGCATGCGCGAGCCGCCTTCCACCAGCGGAATACCAACCAACGGCAGCGGTGCGATGCCCGTGAGCAGGGCGGTTGCCGGCGTGACGTACAGCAAGACTAGCATGATAGCGATTGTTACTAACCCGATCATGATGGTAGTTTTGCGCCCAAGTTTGCCGGCGATGAAGCCAGATGGGATGGCGAATAGAACGAAGAACAAGGGAAGCACCGAAAGCAGGGTTGCACCGTCGCCCTCGTTCAGGCCAAGATGATTCTTTGCATACAAGGTGAAGAAGGTTTCCACAGCCGAGAAGCCGATGAACCAGAAGAAAATGGCGAAGAGGATGCGCAGCCCGCTTTTGTCTGTGTCATTGAAGACTTCACGCAGGCTGGCGAGCATGCCGGGTTGTTCTTCTGTGGTTGCATATTCTTTGGGTTCTTCAATGAAGAGATATACGATCAGAGCCGCGATCAGCACCAAACCGGAGCCAAGCCAGAATGGGAAATTGGTGTTCATTTTGTATAACATGCCGCCCGTCTGCAAAGCGACGATGGTGCCGATGCCGCCCATAAAGTTGATGATGCCGTTGGCTTGGGAGCGGAATTCAGAGGGGGTGATATCGGGCATGAGCGCAACGACAGGGGTGCGCCACAACGCCGCGCTGAGCAGCAGAGTGCTGGTGCAGGCTACAAAGAGCGGAAGGACTGCCGCAATGGGAATCAACCCGAACGCCAGCGCGGTAATCGGCGCGCCAATGATGATGAATGGAATGCGTCGACCGAGGGGAGTGCGCAATCTGTCAGACCAGGCGCCGACAGGCGGTTGGATGAAAAGCGCGGCTATGTTATCCAGCGTCATGAAGAAGCCGATGAGCGCAGGAGCGAGGCCGAATTTGTTTGCGAGGAAGATGGGGACAAAGGCATTGTAGACGCCCCAGATCACGCTAACACCAAAAAAACCGAAACCGAGCAGGAATGTCTTGCCGTAATTCAATCTTGATGACATGGTTTCCTCCGTGGATTTTTTGTTTAAAGTTTAAAGTTGAAGGTCAAAGGTCGTTTAGCTTTCAACTTTAAACTTTAGACCTTCGACAAATTTAAGATCTGCTTTTGATAATTCTGCTTTTTCCAGCATGTCCGGTCTTTTCTTGAAAGTTCGTTCGAGTGCTTGTTCACGTCGCCATTTTTCGATCTTTGCGTGGTCACCGGAGAGAAGGATATCGGGGGCTTTCCAACCGCGAAACTCCGGCGGACGAGTGTAGTGTGGATGTTCGAGTAGGCCCATGGCGTGCGAGTCATCTTCCGCACCGGTGGGGTCGCCGAGCACATCGGGGAGCAGGCGGGCGATGGCATCAATGAGGATGAGCGCGGGCAATTCACCACCGGTTAGCACGAAATCGCCAATGGATATTTGATCGGTGATAAGGTGCTCGCGGATGCGTTCGTCAATGCCTTCGTAACGTCCGCAGATCAGGGCAATGCGTGGATGTGCGGAAAGCTCCTTGGCAATGGTCTGATTAAAGACACGTCCCTGCGGAGTGAGGAGAATGATCGGGATGTTGGATGCAGGCTCGGGCGGAGTCTGAGGCGCAGCCAATCCCAACACGGTTTCCACAGCTTCAAAGATAGGTTCAGGTTTCATCACCATTCCACCGCCGCCGCCATAGGGCGTGTCATCGGTCGTATGATGTTTATCGTGGGTGTAGTCGCGGATGTTGTGGACGTCCACGTGGATCAATCCCCGTTCACGGGCGCGTTTGATGATGCTGGTTTCAAGATAGGAGGGAAATACTTCGGGCAGGAGGGTGAAGACCTCAAATTGCATAAAAGGGATTTTAGCATAATTAAGAAGCAAATTAGAGATTACAGGGTATCGCACAGTCGCAGCGGTCCTGCGGATAATTTGCCAACCAGCATTGTGAGTTCTACGCGCTATTTTCACTAAAAAGTTAAGTAATTTGTGAGAAAAGCGATAATACCCCGCTTGACGATGCTTTCCCGCGGATGGTAATATAAATTCATGTACCTAAAAGGAAGTAAGTGGAGTATGAACCGCAGGCGGAAACGCCCGAACTGGTTCCTGATCATTTTGTTATGTTTGCTCATTTTGGCGGGCTCGTATGTGAACCGCTATATCATCGCGGATATTCAACCAATCGGCGTGCCGACGCCTACGGCTACAGTCGCTCCTGAATCTCTTATTGCTCAAGCAGATATTGAATTTAAGGATGGCAAGCTGATCCCTGCGATTGAAACATATAAAAAGGCAATTGCCGCCAGACCGGACGATCCCACAGTCTATATCGTTCTGGCGCGGACTCAGGTGTTCGCGGGAAAGTACAAAGATGCGCAGATCAGCGCCGAAGATGCACTGCTGTTGAATCCGACCAATTCCATGGCGTTTGCTGTGCGTGCCTGGGCGCTTGGCTTTCAAGGGGATTATATTCAAGCCGAGGATGACATCCAGCGCGCCTTGGAGCTCGACCCCAATAACGCCATGGCGCATGCTTATTATGTGGAGATCCTTGTCGATTCGTTTTACGATGGAGTGAACTCATTCGATGTGATCGAAAAAGCGATTTCCGAATCTCAGGTTGCGCAGGCGCTTGCGCCAGATATTCTGGAGACTCATCGTGCGCGCGGATATATTCTTGAGGCAACAGGCAACTACGAAGAAGCCATCCGTGAGTATGATGCGGCGATTGCCATCAACCCCAATATCGCAGACTTGTATTTGTCCAAGGGACGCAACTACCGCACGCTCGGAATTTACGATGATGCCATTGATGCCTTTACCCGCGCCAATGCGCTCAACCCCGAAGACCCCACGCCAGACCTTTTCATGTCTCGCACGTATGCCACTCGCGGCGAATACGGCAAGGCCATGCAATATGCTGAATCTGCTGTCGCGGATAACCCTGCTGACACGAACCTGCGTGGCAACCTAGGCGTGATGTATTACCGCAACTCCTACTGGCCAGAAGCAGTGAAAGAGCTTGAATACGTTGTCAAAGGCGGTACCACAGAGGAGGGGATTCAAATGGAATCGATCAATCTTGTACCCGACTCGCCGCGTATTGCCGAATATTATTTCACCTACGCCCTCACACTCTCGCGCCTTGAGCGCTGCGGCGAAGCGTTACAGATCGCTCAGTTGGTCATATCCCGTATTCCAGCGGATGAGCTTGCTGTGGAAAACGCCAACGAAGTGACGAATCGCTGCCAGCAAAATTTAGTGACCACTCCTGAAGCGCCTCTTTCCACGGCGACAGCTGAACCTGCTGCGACGATCGAGTCCACACCGACGCCATGAACATTTACAAGAAACGTCCCATTTTTAGCAGGCGCAATGAATCCAGTGTGTACCGCATGTTCCTCTGGGTTGTGTTAACCCTTGGAGGAATCTGGCTGATCCGTTCGGTGCAGGTTGGTGACGTCAAGCCGCTGTTCCTGCCGACTGCCATGCCCACACGCTTTGCCCTGTCCTATGCAAATGAGGGGGATGCGCTATTTACGGCTGGCAAGCTTGAAGATTCGAAAAATGCGGATGGTACTGTTACCAGCCCTGGCGCCATCACAGCCTTCCGCCAGGCTGCAGAAGTGGACCCGAATAACGCCAAAGTTTGGGCGGATCTGGCGCGCATCCAAACCTATTCCACTGCTTTGCTGGTCAATCAGGAGGACATCCTCGCCCGTCTGGATGAGGCGGTTGCCTCCGCTGAAAAAGCGGTCGCGGTCAACCCGGATGACAGCTACGCTCACGCCGTCCATGCTTTTGCGTTGGATTGGAAAGCCTCCTATATTTCAGACAACCGTAAAAGACAGGACTTGCTGACCAAGTCTGAGCAGGAGGCAGTGCGTGCTTTGCAATTGGATAACGCCAACGCGCTCGCGCTTGCTTTTTATGCTGAGGTATTGGTCGATCAGCAAAAGTGGACTCAAGCCCAGCAGTACATTGATCAGGCTCTGGCGCTTGACTCTTCGTTGATGGACGTCCACCGTGTGCATGCGTATGTGCTTGAGTCGCTGGGAGAATACGCCCTCGCCATCGAATCCTATGACCGCGCGATTGAGATCACCCCGAACATGACGTTCCTGTATCTGCGGGCGGGTGCGGGCTATCGCCGCCTGGCATCTGAAAGCCCGAACGAGGAGATCCAACGTCAACTTTATGAAACTTCGCTGGGATATTTTGACAGGGCTGCCAGCATTAATAAACAATTGGGCGTGGAAGACCCCGTGCCGTACCTCTCCATTGCCAGAACCTATTCGCAGATGGGTGAGTTCTTTATCGCCATCCGCAACGTGCAGAAGACATTGGAGTTCCAGCCGGATAACCCGGTCTTTTACGGCGAGTTAGGCGTGCTGTATCACAAGAACCGCAATTACGAGACAGGTATCCTTGCGCTGAAATGTGCAGTGCGCGGCTGCACTGCCGAAGAATCCTGTGATGGACGCGGAGGTTGCGGCAACAACGATACACCCGCAGAGGTGAAAGGTCTCGAGCTTTCCGCTAGTACGATCTATTATTACGACGTGTATGCATCCGAGCTGGCGGCCTTGAGTACAACCAAGAAGAATTACTGTGAAGAGGCTCTGTCCATTGGAAATATTATCGAGGCCTCGGAATATGATTCTGATCCCAACATTGCTGCGGATGTGGTGGTGGTGCGGAATATCTGTGCAGGGGTGAATTCGGGGACTTCGGTAGGTGGGGAAGTGACTGCCACGCCTGAGGCTGGAGCCACTCCAACAGTTGCGCCATAATTGACCAACTCCGAAGGAATTGCATGTATCTGTGGCGTTCCTTTGGAATTGAAAAGGCGGGGAAAATACCTGTAGAAACGAAGCCAGTTTCCAGCTACGTTTGAGGCGTGGACTTGCGTCAGAGTTTTGTAAGAATTTATACAATCCCCTTGACTTGACTTCTATAAATGGGTAATATTGCAGTTAGCACTCGCGAGTATTGAGTGCTAATTCTGTGCTTATTCAAAAATCTCAAATCTCTTACGGAGGCAAGAAATGGCAAAACTCACATTTAAACCCTTGGGCGGCCGCGTGCTCGTGGAACCCATCGAACAGGAAGAATTGACCGCTGGCGGCATCATCCTTCCCGAAACCGCAAAGGAAAAGCCCCAACAAGCCAAGGTGTTGGCTGTCGGCCCTGGCGACCGCAATGACAAGGGCGAGCGCGTCGAAATGGATGTCAAGGTTGGTGATGTGGTCCTCTTCGCCAAGTACTCTGGCACCGAAGTGAAGATCGATGGCAAGAAATTGCTCATCATGCGCGAGAGCGACCTTCTCGGTATTGTCGGTTAATCCCAATAGAAAAAAGGAAGTGAACCATGGCTGCTAAACAAATTGTATTTTCAGAAGATGCTCGCCGTAAGCTTAAGAACGGCATGACCATTGTTGCGAATGCGGTTTCCGCAACCCTTGGCCCCAAAGGCCGCAATGTGGCGATCGACCGCAAGTTCGGTTCCCCCACCATTACACATGACGGTGTTTCCGTTGCAAAAGAAATTGAACTCGAAGATCCTTTCGAGAATATGGGCGCCCAGCTCCTCAAGGAAGCTGCCCAGAAGACCAATGACATCGCCGGTGACGGTACAACCACCTCCACCGTTTTGGCTTACGCCATTGTGACCGAAGGCCTCAAGGCTCTCGAAGCCGGTTACAACCCGATGCTCCTCAAGAAGGGCATTGAGCTCGCCACCGAAACCATCGTGACCGAACTCAAGAAGAATTCCGTCAAGATCGATACCCGCGAAGAGATTTCTTCTGTGGCTACCAACTCTGCGGCTGATGCTGAAATTGGTGAGTTGATCGCTGACGTGATGGACAAGGTCGGCAAAGACGGCGTGATCACCGTTGAAGAATCCAAGACCATGCAGTTCGAAACCGAATTCGTCGAAGGTATGCAGTTCGACCGCGGTTATCTCTCCCCCTACTTCATCACCAACGGCGACCAGATGGAAGCCCAGATCAGCGACGCGTATGTTCTGATCTATGACAAGAAAATCTCTGCAGCACAGGACATTGTTCCTTTGCTCGAAAAACTCGTTCAGCTTGGCAAGCGCGAACTTGTCATCATCGCTGAAGATGTGGACGGCGAAGCTCTCGCTACCCTCATCCTCAACAAGATCCGCGGCATGCTCAATGTGCTCGCCATCAAGGCCCCTGGCTTTGGTGATCGCCGCAAGGCCATGCTTCAGGATATCGCCGCCCTCACCGGTGGACAGGTCATCTCTGAAGAGACCGGCCGCAAACTCGAATCTACCACTGTTGCTGACCTCGGCCGCGCTGAGAAGGTTGTCTCTGACAAAGAGAACACCACCGTCATCGGCGGCAAAGGCAAGAAGGGTGATATCGAAGCCCGCATCAAAGAGATCCGCATTGAGATGGACAAGAGCACCAGCGACTACGACAAGGAAAAGCTTCAGGAACGTCTCGCCAAGCTCAGCGGTGGTGTTGCCATCATCCGCGTAGGCGCCGCGACCGAAACTGAAATGAAGGAAAAGAAGCATCGCGTTGAAGATGCTCTCTCTGCCGCTCGCGCCGCAGTTGAAGAAGGCATCGTCCCCGGTGGTGAGATCTCCCTCATCAATGCCGCTGGCAAACTCGACAAACTCGCCAAGGCTCATGCTGATGACGAGAACGAAGAGATCAAAGTCGGCATCAACATCGTCAAGAAGGCGCTCGAAGCCCCGATCCGCAAGCTGGCTTCCAACGCCGGACAGGATGGCTCCGTCATCATCGACACCGTCCGCCGCACTGCTTCTGAGAAGAAGAATGTCAATATCGGCTTCAACGTCCTCACCGGCGAATATACCGACATGATCAAGGCTGGTGTGATCGATCCCGTGAAGGTGGTTCGTGGCGCTCTCGAAAACGCCGCCTCCATCGCCGCGATGATCCTCACCACCGATGTGCTCATCACCGATGTGCCCGCGAAGGAAAACGCTCCTGCCATGCCTCCTGGCGGCATGGGCGGCATGGATTACTAAACCTGCCCTCACCCCTGCCCCTCTCCCAAAACGGGAGAGGGGGTTTTTGAACAGTTTTGTAGGGATGCAGCAACGCTGCATCCCTACTTTTTTAATATATCGTGTACCCGCTCACGGGTATAATTCTACAAATGTTTTCCAGACCCCGCCTTTTGCCACAATTGATTTTGATTCTCGCTATGGGATTAAGTGCCTGCGCCTCTTTCTTAAACCCGAGCACACCCACCCCCGAACTGCCGACTTCCACGCCTGTGCCTCCCACTGCCACCCCACCGCCTTCGGTGGCTACGGTCAATGGAGAGTACATCACCACTGCTGAATTTCAAGCAGAGTTGGACCGTTACAAAGCGGCGCAAACAGCGCTGGGACTTTCCTTCACCGATGAGGATGCGAACAAGGCTGTCCTCGAAGATATGATCGCGCAGTTTTTGCTGGCACAAGCCGCCAGAGAAGCGAATTTTAATTTAACAGAAGCAGACCTACAGGTAAGAATCGATGCGCTTGTCTCTCAATTAGGAAGTGTAGATGCGTTGAGTCAATGGCAGTCGGGACATGGCTATGATGAAGCTTCCTTCCGAGTTGCATTGAAGCGTTCTGCCGAAGCGGCGTGGATGCGTGACAAAATCATTGCGGAAGTACCCGCCAGTGTGGAGCAAATCCACCTGCGCCAAATTTTGACCTATAATCAGGGCGATGCGCAGTCTGCGCTTGATCAGTTGAACACAGGTGCGGATTTTGATGAACTCGCCGCGTTGTACGATCCGCTTACGCTTGGAGAGTTGGGTTGGGTGCCGAAAGGCTATCTGTTGGATGCCGCCGCGGACGAGGCGGTCTTTGCCTTGCAGGCTGGCCAGATGAGCCCCATCATTGCAACGGATGCCGGGTTCCATATCTTTAAAGTCGTGGAACGCGCCGATCATCCACTTTCCCCGGATGCTTTATTGACGGTACAGGAACAGGCGCTCCAAAACTGGGTTGCCGAAAAACGTGCAAGCAGCAATATTGTCCTTGCCCCATAATTGAGTTGGATAAGATAATTTTTTTGGAGAGAATATGAGCAAATACGACTATGACGATACGCCCGCACCTCAAAAAGGTTCACGCCTTGCAATTTGGGATGTGCTTAGCATATTTACTCTGCTCCTCACACTTTGCGTTGCAGCATATTTTGTGGCTATTTATCTAAGACCGGATTCTGCCATCAATCCGCTTAACCCGCACCGAAACGATTATTTGTTGCCGCCCACGCCGACGATCACTCAGATCCAACTCCTTCCAACGTGGACGACCACTCCCATCAATGCGACAGAAACCGCAACCTTGTTCCCGACTTTTACTCTCGAACCTACTTCAACGCTTTTATCGTTGATCACGCCTTCCATCACCCCGTCACCAACGAAGACGCCAAAAGCACCTTTCTCGGCAACCGTCACATACATTGACAGCACCATCATCCACCCGGACGCAGGATGCAACTGGCAAGGCGTAGGCGGCACCATTGTAGATGCCAACAATGCAGATATGCTCCGCATCACGGTTCGGTTGGTCGGTTTCTACAACAGCAAATCCAAGAACGAGTTGACGGTCAGCAGCATTGCTCCCGCCTACGGAAAATCAGGCTATGAATTTTTCCTCAGCACAGTCCCTATTTCATCTGAGGGATTGCTTTACATTCAGATCCTCGATCAGGCTGGTCTGCCGCTCTCGGACAATGTTTACATAAATACCTTTAATGACTGTTCCAAAAATTTGGCGTTGGTCAGGTTCAAGAAGAATCCGTAATCCATCATCTAGCCTGTAGACAAAAAGTCCATTGCTTTAGCAATGGACTTTTTGTCTATTCATCACACTTCCACGTTCCACTTATTATAGTTTGGGAGTTTGGCGCGTACGGCATCATCAAACAGACTGCGCAACCTGGTCGTGATCGGCCCCATCGTGCCAATGCCGATCGGACGGTAGTCCACCTTCGTCACTGCCACCACTTGCGCGGCAGTCCCTGTCATAAAGACTTCCTCGGCAATGAAAACCTCCGTGCGGTCAATGGAACGTTCCACGACCTGCAATCCCAGCTCGTTGCGGGCCAACTCAATGACCGAGTTGCGGGTGATGCCTTCAAGGATATTATCCGTGATCGGCGGCGTAACCAGTGCCCCGTCACGCAGCATGAAAATATTCATCGCGGAGCCTTCCGAGATGTGCCCATGATTGTCGAGCACGATCGCTTCATCAAAGCCCGCGCGGTTCGCGTCTGTTTTGATCAATGCGGAATTGGCGTACGACCCGGCTATCTTTCCGCGCGCAGGGATGACATTATCGTCAATGCGCCGCCACGAGGAAAAGGTCACATGCGCGTTCGAATCGTTCTTCACGTATTTCTCGAACGCCATCACGAACATGCTGAACTCATCCTTCAAGTCGTGCAGGCGCACGCCGATGCCCATGTCCGCTTTGTAGATGGTGGGGCGCAGGTACACATCCTGCTTCCAATCATCTGTCCGCAATACATCCAGTGTGAGCTGGATCAAACTCTCTTCATCGTACGGAGTTGTCATCGCCATCATCTTTGCTGAATTCAACAAACGATGGAAATGATCGTAGGGACGAAAAACGAAGAGACGTTTCTTCTCTTCGCTCCAATACGCCCTCATTCCGCTAAACACCGAAGTTCCATACAAAAAACCATGCGTGGCAATATTTACTTTCGCCTCGCCTAAGGGGACTATCCTGCCCTCAAAGAAAGCATGCTTCGAGAGATCCACTGGCACCTCCAAGATTGAATTGATCGACTTAAAAATTATAACTCATACAACCCCGCATCCATTTGGACGCTTCGCCTCCTTCCCGCCCGCGCCTGTCGTGTTCGTCCCCGTGCATATTCATACTCTGCCGCGATTGTTGATAAAATAGCCCATCTCACGGTCATGGAGGCGCAGGTGAAAAAGATAATCTCGATCAGCGTAGGCTCGTCCGCAAGGGATCACACCACACGGCACACATTTCTGGGGCAGGAATGTGAAATATCCAGGCGGGGCACGAACGGGGATTTTAAAAAAGCCATTGAACTTTACAAAGAATTGGACGGCAAGGTGGATGCTTTCGGCATCGGCGGGGTCGAATTCTTTTTGCAGGTGGAAGATAAAAAATATTACTTCCGCGATGTCAAACGGATCCGCAACGCCATCAAGATCAGCAAGGCGGGGGACGGCAACGGAGTCAAAGGGTTGCTGGAAAGACGGGCCTTTGAATACCTTGAAAAATACCTAAATGAAAAGGAAGGTCGTTCCCTCAAAGGGCTACCAGCTTTGAAGACAACCGTTGTAGAACGCTACAGCATGGGCAAGGCCATGGTGGATTCGGGACTGGACGTCACCTTTGGCGATTTCATGTTCGCGCTCGGCCTGCCCATCGCCATCAAAAAGCTCAGCACCGCCCGTCTCGTTGCAGCGACATTACTGCCTGTTGTAACGCAGGTCCCGTTCTCTTGGTTGTATCCCCTCGGCTCCGAACAGGACAAACCTCCGCAGCCAAAGTGGACAAAATACTATCAGCAGTCTCAAGTCATCGCTGGCGATTTTCTCCAGATCCGTCAATACATGCCCGACGACTTGACAGGTAAGATCGTGGTCACGAACACCACCACACCCAAGAATGTGGAAGAACTGCGTCAGCGCAACCTGCATATTTTGGTTACCGTCACTCCGCGCCTCGAAGGCCGCAGCTTCGGTACCAACGTCATGGAAGCCACCTTGCTTGCCCTGATGGACAAGCCCCAATCCGAAGTGACCCAGGCCGATTTTCTGGAACTGATCAATCGCATCCCACTTGAACCCAATATTGAAGTATTAAACTAAAGCCTCTTTGTATACGGACAACACGGAATTAACGGAGAAAAAATAAATACTCCGCTCAATTCCGTGTTGTCTGTTAAACTTGTACTGAGCCGGACGAAGTATCCGTGTACAAAAAATAGGGGAGTCCAAAAATATCTTGACAAAGCGTAGGTTTCCTCTTAATATCTAATTAGATAAACATCGAATTAGATTTATGGAAGTGAAAAATGAATGAAATGCTTGATTATGTAAAAGCCATGTCTGACCCGAACCGCCTGCGGATCATCGGCCTGCTCTCGCAGGAATCCGCCACCAGGGAAGAGATCTCCAAACGCCTGAAACTTTCCCCAAAAGATTCCCTGACTCACTTGGGCTTTCTGGAATTTGTGGGAGCCATCACCCAAGCCGAGGGTGTCTTCACTTTGAACGATGACAAACTTGCTGTGCTTGCAAAAGAGAAATTGGCAGAGGTCCGCCCGTCTTATATCCCTGCGGAGCATTGGGATGAAAAGTCCAAAAAGGTGTTGAAGGCTCATCTGAACGCGGATGGCAGCATTAAGCAGGTGCCGCTCCAACCTGTAAAACTGCGAGTGATCCTGGAGTATTTGATCCCATTCTTCGAGTTCGATACGAATTACACCGAGAAAGAAGTCAACACCATTCTGCGGCGATTCAACGAAGATACGGCAGGGCTGCGCCGTGACCTGGTTGACGCTGGCTTGTTGGACCGAGAAAGTAATGGTTCCCGTTACTGGCGTGTAAAAGTGAGTGAAGCATGAGTGAAGAACTTGTCACCTTCTTCAAAGCCCTCTCCGATGCGAATCGTTTGAAGATCATCGGCTTACTCGCCCAACAGCCTTACAGCGTAGAGGAGCTTGCCGCGTTGCTTAATCTCAAAGCATCTACGGTTTCTCATCACCTTGCGAAACTGTCACAGGTTGGCCTGGTCAGCGCAAAGACCGAGAGCTATTACAACGTCTATCAGTTGGATGAAAAAGCGCTGGAAGCAAAGACGCGCGGCATTTTCTCGCAGGAGAATCTGGCCGCCTCCGTCGCGGGCGTGGATGCGGATGCTTATGACAACAAAGTGGTCAAGGATTTTGTTCGCAAGGATGGCAGCCTGAAGACCATCCCTGCCCAGCGCAAAAAACTGGAGGCTGTTTTGCGCTATGTGGTGAAAGCCTTTGAAGTCAACAAACGATATAGCGAAAAAAAGGTCAGCGAGATATTGAGCGGCTATCACGAAGATACTGCGTCTCTGCGGCGTGAGTTGGTGGGATATGGTTTGATGAAACGCGAAGGCGGGGGCGGGGAATACTGGCGAGAATGAGAAGGATGGACCATGTCCATTCTTTTTTATTTAACGAGCCACTTTCCGAATTGAAGCGAAATTGTGATCAGTGCGATGGATGCAAAAGGTGAAATTGCCAATAATATCCAAGCCAATTGCCAGGACATAAATCCCTCTTGCATGGCGCGCTGGAAAAGGTAAATGGAAAAGGGCAGGTTCAGCGACAATCCAGTAACGAGCCCAGGGCTGTATTGGCGGAAGCGGATCGCTGTGGAGAGATGCGGCACAAACACATTTACCAGCATTACCATTTGTATTCCCAGAATGATGGATATGCCAAGAGATTGGTTAGATGAGTTAATCCCAAAGTAAGTCACGGCAAACCCTGCAACCGTAAGCAAGGAAACCGCGGCCGCAAATTGTTTTGTGGAAACAATGGGGTGAACAGGCAGCGGCAACCCATTTGACCACTTCTCCATAAAAGGTGCTTCTTCCAAATTGTGGATCGTCAAAAGGATCGGCACACCCCACAGAAGTTGGATAAAGGAAAATTTATCGAGCGGATTCATTTCTTGCGAGCGTTTAATGAAATGGTCTGGTCTGCTGCAAGCGGCACTTGCAATGGTGCAGAATCCAATGCCATCACCTTGCTGTTCGCAAAAAAGGCGAAGTCAAATGCAGTGGAGTCTCCTGCTCGTTTGCCGGGAACAGGCATCAACCGCGCCGTGAGCGGCTTGTCCAATCGCAGGGCAAGGGCGCACAGATCCAACAGCAGGGGAGTGATCTGCTCTGCAGTCGTATCTCCGGGGATTGGCACAGTATCCAATCCCGTGCCGCAGACTGCAGAATAAAGCAGAGCGTCTTTTATGGTTAGCGTTCCTTCGGCGGCGCGTTTCGCAAGGATGGTATCTTCCAACACCGGCTGCATAAACCCGTTGAAGCCGATGTGCGGAAAGTCAGCGCGCTCGATGGCTTCGGTGAGGATGGCGGCGGATGCGAGCGAGCCTTGCAAACCGATCTTTTGCACGCCCATTTTTTCCACCGCGCCGCCGAGTGAGTGTGCATCATCTGGGAAAGGCGCGAGGGAAAAATCAATGCCGTTGAAAGTCAGGGATTGGGGGTCAGGGATTAGGGACTGGGCAATCTTCGCAATGGCTTGCCCGTGCTTCGTGAGTTCAGCAACAAGAATCTGTCGTCCATCGTCTATTGTCTGTCGTCCATCAAATGCATTGACTGCCACGTCAGCAGCCTCCACTGCAATTGCGAACGCGGGCTTGTCATCGTTGTGATATGCGGCGGGAAAGAACGGTGCTCCAGCGTGGACATTCGCCAGCGCGGCAAACTTCAAATTGGCGAATCCGTTCGGGTCAAGCGGCGCGCATTTGACGATAATTTCTGCACAAGCCTTGACCTGCTCAAAGTGGATATTGTTTCCACTTGTCATCATCCCGCCAAAGAAAATATCTTCGCTCGCGGCAATCGCCTCAGGAATGACCTGATAGCTGCGCGGCAATTCAGGCAGGGCTGGCCCTAACGCTGCATAAAAGATACCAGCGTCTTTCATTGCCTTTCCAAACTGATTTGCAAATTTGGGTAGTTCGTCCATCCGATTTTGACCAAGCAGCTTTGGGAATGGAATTGCAGCCACCCGCACCGTCTGCACTTCGTAGCCAGCTGCTTCAAACGCGGCCTTTGCCCCAGATAAAAAACGTCCTGCATCTTGCAGGATCTTTTCTTCGAGTGGGAATTTTGGGTTGCAAAAATATGTGATAGATCGAATTTTCATATTGTTTTCTCGTTACTCGTTTCTGTTTACTGATCACTGCTTTCTACTTTCTGCTTACTGCCTTCTGCCTTCTAATTTTTGCCTTCCGCCTTCTACTTGCTGTTCCTCTGCCTTACCACTTCAAACATCAACACAGACCCTGCCACACCCGCATTCAGAGATTCCATCTTATCTGCCATTGGGACGCTGATCGTTTGGCTCGCTAATTTTCTTGCTGCCTCGCTCGCGCCTTCCGCTTCGCTGCCAATGACCAATGCAACAGGCTTGCGCAGATCAATATCCCAGCAGGATTGACCGTCCATATCTGCAATTAAAACTTGTAAACCTGCCAACTTGATAACTTCACTTATTTCATCCCAACTCATGGACTGGATTGATACCTTGAAATGCGCGCCCATGCCAGAGCGGAGCACCTTCGGAGCAAAGGCATTTGTTGTCTCAGGCGGGACCAGGACGGCTTGTGCGCCCGTTGCCGCGGCGGAGCGCAGTAAAGTACCTAAATTGCCCGGGTCGCGTATCTTGTCGGGGATGAGGATGAAATTTGGAGATTCGGGGATTGGGAGTTGGAACTCGTTGAGAATCGCCAGAATTCCTTGAGGATTTTCAGTTTCGCTCATAGCTTTCATTACGCTTATGGAGACTTCCTCCACATCGACACCTTGAGACATTAGGCTTTCGACTTTCGACTTGCCCCTCTCACTTAACGACTCATCAAATAAAACGAACCGCATCGGCCAATTTGAGTTGATCGCTTCTTCCACCAGTCGTACACCTTCCACGACGAACGCACCCGCTTCGCGGCGGTCTTTTGCACGGCCGAGCAATGCACGGACGAGTTTTATCTTTGGGTTATGGTTGGAAGTGATCATGAGAAAGGCCTGTACTGAGCTTGCCGAAGTGATGAATGACGAAGGATGAATTATGAATTGGCTGAACCCCAAATATCCAGAAAAACTTTTACGGTTGCATCATCAAATAAAACGAGGCGAACAGTTTGTATGACTGAGGTTTTAACTTCCGTAAAATAGGTTTCGATTGTGGAGAAGATGATTTCCGCCGCGCGGTCTTTTGGGAAGCCGAAGATGCCTGTGGAAATGGCTGGCATGGAAATGGAGGTGCATTTCAATTCATCCGCGACGCGCAATGAACCAGTGATGGCGTCCGATAATTTTTTATCTTCGTCACCGTCTCCCCAGACGGGGCCAACAGCGTGAATAATGTATTTAGCAGGCAGCACCCCGCCCAAAGTCCAAGCAGGATGCGAGTGGGGGACAGGGCCATGCTTGTGAACCCAGTCATCGCTTTCCTTTTGCACAGTCGGTCCGCCGCGCTTGGATATTGCCCACGCCACGCCGCCGCCATGCTGAAGCTGTTCATTCGCCGCGTTGACAATGGCGTCCACCTTATCCACAGTAATATCACCCTGCACAATTTGCATAGTTTGACCTGTCGATAAAATTCTTTCCACCAACACAGAATTCATTTTTCTATTTTACCCCCTTAAAAAATTTGGTCGGGATAAAATCCCGACCAAATTCGATTTACTTTGTTTTTGCCACTACTGCGGCAAATGCCTGCGGGTTGCGGACTGCGATATCGGCCAGCATCTTGCGATTGAGCTCGATATTCGCCTTCTTGAGAGCAGACACCAACTTGCTGTATGTCGTGCCGTTCAAGCGGGCCGCGGCATTGATACGGGCGATCCACAACTTGCGCAGATCGCGTTTGCGCACGCGGCGATCACGGGTGGCATACCACAAGCTCTTGAGCATGGCTTCGTTCGCTCGTTTGAACAAAGTGCTCTTTGAGCCGCGCTGGCCCTTCGTGATCTTCAAAACTTTTTTGTGACGTAGATGCCCTTGCGGGCCACCTTTTACGCGCATGTTACTTTACCTCCTGCAAACTCGTGGGCGTCGGTGTTTCACACCAGTTGCGAACACCCAAAAGCCGCAAATAAAAATTGAACAACGTGGGGTCGTGAGACCTTATTTCATGTTTGGCGCAAGGCGCTTGATGCGCTTGACGTACTTGCGTCCCAAAACGGGGACCATCTCGCTCAATAACGCCTTGGTGCGGTCAGACGTGCGGCGGCGCAAATGGCTTTTGCCACCTTTTGTTCGCACGAGTACGCCGGCACCGGTCAGGCGGAATCTTTTGGATGTCGCCTTGTGGGTCTTCAGCTTGTATTTCTTTCCAGGTTTTGCTTTGCGAGGCATTGCTGGGGTTCTCCTTTCAGACAAAATTAACCGCGGGACATATTCCTACGCCCGCGGACGATCAACATCTTGTGGGACTTTCGCAACTATCAGGCTTCCGCTTCGTTCTTAACTTCGGCCTGTTCAGTTTTCTCTTTCTTTTTTGCCCCAGCCTTGGCAGGGACAAGAACCACGAGCATGGTGCGCCCTTCCATTTGCGGCGGCACTTCGATGGTGGCTACATCGGAAAGATCCTGGGCAATTTCCTTCAGGTCTTCCAGCGCGATCTCGGGATAATCCATTTCGCGGCCACGGAACTTGACAGTCACACGAACTTTGTGACCCTGGTTCAGCCAACGGCGGGCGTCATCCACTTTGAAGCCGCGGTGTGCTTCGTTTGTCTTTGGGCGCAGACGAATTTCCTTGACTTCGATCTTGGTCTGGGCCTTTTTAGCCTCGCGTTCCTTCTTCGTTTTTTCGTAGATGAATTTACCAAAATCCATCACACGGCAAACGGGAGGGGTGGCACCGGGCGAGACTTCGACCAAGTCCATCTCAGCATCGCGGGCAATTTGCAAGGCCTGACGAATCGGCACAACGCCGACATTGCCGCCGTCCGGACCAATAAGGCGAACTTCCGCAACGCGGATGCCTTCGTTCACTCGAAATTCGTTAGCGCTTATGAGTATTCTCCTCTAGTTTTAGACAAAACAAACCCAGCTTTCGGCTGGTTTTTTAGCGGGGCGAATAATACCATGAAGGGGGGCGAATCGTCAACGAAAACGCCGTTTTTTTACCGTGCTGAATCCACCATCGGCAGAAATACGGTGCGGTATAGGGCTTCTCGCTCATCCGGGTGACTGAACATGACGACGACGAGGGAGTTGAATCCAACTTCCGCAGCAGCGATGTCAACGGGGCGTCCATTGGACGTGGAATAATATAATTTCCAATTCAATCCATTTGCTTCTCGAACCCCGGCTTCCATGGGAGCGCTGTCAAAACCTCGATAACCATACGCGCTTGAGGAGAAATAATCCTTCAGATCCTGCACGGAAACATTAATGCTGAAGGCCCCAACCTGGGTAATGTCGAAGGGAGATGAATAGCGCACATAAAAACCCTCATCGTTGTACCAGTCAGATGGAACATCGAGCGTCACCCCAAAGGACTTGGCCTTCGTTAATTTGATGGCAGGGTCGCCAGTGTATGGGACAAGGAACTCAACGTCCTCCATGGCGTTCAGACAGTTTCGATTTGGTTCCGTGGCAGGACTCTTCAGGAAATCCAATGCAACCTGCATGGCGCACCCGCTGGAGTCTCCGCCAGTGGGTACATGCCCCATGTTGGGAAATTCAAAATAAAAGCTGTTCACCAGATTAGCGGCGACTTGTTTTCCATAAAAAGGAGGTGTTGCCGGGTCATATGCGCCTTCGATCACCAGGGAGGGGATGTCGCTGACGACCGCATCTTTCTCGCCGAGATCTGGCCCGACCATCTTCCAGGATTTACACAACTGGAACATTTCGCCAAAATCCCCATAGAATGGACGCCACATGATCTTGCCTACATCTACCTTATCGGCTGTAGCCTGAAGTTCTTCCGCAGTTGTAGCGAGCACATGCTCACGACACATCATGGAAACGTACAATCCGGGGTTGATGCCTTCAAAGGCGTACGGCAGGGAATATTGCGCGGAAGTCAGGGTGGAATAATCCTGTGCTTCGACGCGGTAAATAGTTTGCGGAGCGGTGTCAATTAAATAGGTGGATTTTTCCAGCCCGAGGATTACAGATAGAAGGTAGTAGCCATCCACCGTCTCTGTGACAGTGCCCATCGGGTAGGCAGATGTGGATAGGGTGACGGGGTTGGTGTCCAGTTCATTGACCAAACTCCAGAAGACATTCTTGAGGTCTGGATAGGCGGCATTGCATTTTGGGTTGGCAGCACAGGATGTGAATAATTTGGATAAGGCGGAATCAACCGCGTTTGGATATTCATTTAAGACATTCGACTCTACAGGAACCACTGAATCCAGAATGGCGGAGCGCACGATCTCCGGATGATTCCGCATGGTCACGAGCGCAAGGCGGGTGCCATAGGATGCGCCGTATAAATTCACTTTTTCATAGCCCAGCAGGTTGACGATGTCCCGCAAGTCCGCTGCAGATTCAACGGTGGAATATGCGTTTAGGTCAACACCGTTTGCTTGCATGAGCCCATTACAGGAGAGCAGGGCATTTTGGTAGACGTATTCCCTCGATGCCAGATCGATCATTCCATAAATGTCCTGGCGGTATGCCTTGTCCAACTCATCGCATTTTAGGGCAGGTTCTGAAAGTCCGGTGCCTCGTTGGTCAAAGGTTATGTAATCTCGCTCGGAAATGAAAGGCTCTACAAAAGAATCGTATGCGTCAGCGCTTAATTTGATCGCTTCGCCGCCCGGGCCGCCCTGCAGGAACACGATTGGGTCAGACTCAGGATGGATGCTGGTGCTGTGAAAAACTGCCACAGCCAGTTTGATGGTATTGGTCGAGTTCGCTGTTCGATTTTCAGGGACGATCACAAAGCCACAAGTCACTTTTACATTAGCGGGAGTGTCAAATCGGCATGGGGCTTCTTCATAGCGAGGTATGTATGCGACAGTTGGTAATGGAGTGGGAAGCTGGGTTGGAAGTAACGGGGTGCTGGTGTTGGCTACGGCGAGTACCTGTAATGTGGGGGATGGTGAGATTTGAATCTGTTGGGCAGGTGGTGGTGAAGTCCGTCCAAATGTGCCATTAAGCATGATGATTGCGGCAATGAATGTGCATATTAAAATCGCTGCGCCTGCAATAGCAGCCCCAATGATGATCTGACTGTTCTTTTTCTTTTTTACAGAAGGGGACTGTTTATCAGCATCATTTTGTTCTGTTTCAGTATGCTCTTCAGGTTCCTGTTCCTCTTCATACGGAATAAATGGGGGAGCGGAGCGAAGCTCTTGTTCAAGAGCAGGCAGAGGAGTTGAGATTGGCTCGCTCCGCGGTGGAGGCGGAGTAAATGCCTGAGGGGTGGGAACAGACGGAAGCGGGGAGTGAAGCGCGAGTTGTTTTTTTGCGTCGGGATTATCAGGGTTGATGCTGAGGACTTGTCGAAAACAATATTGGCGTTGTTCGGCTGTGGAGACGCTCATTCCCAGCAGATACCATCCCCGCTCTGATTTTGGATATTCTTTGACAAGTTGCGAAAGAATCGAGGCGGCCTTTTGCCGGTCGCCTGATTTGAAAGCTGTGATGCCCGCCTGAAGATACTCTTGTTCTGTCACGGAGCTATCCTGAAAACAAAATGGAGCCGATTTCTCTCGGCTCCATTATACAGCAAACATTAAATTAGACGTGCGGTGTCACTTTGGCTGACAGTTTTTCTTTTGGCTGGAACCCGGTCATGCGTTCCTTGATCTCGCCGCCTTTGAAGAGCATCAGGGTGGGGATGCCCATGACGCCATACTGCATCATGATGTTGGGATTTTGGTCTGCATCCAGCTTGACGACCTTGACCTTGCCTTCCCATTCGCCTGCGAGCTGCTTGACGATAGGCTCGATCATTTTGCAGGGTTGGCACCAGGTGGCGGTGAAATCCACAAGGACGGGTAATTCTGCGCCGATTACCTCAGCTTGAAAGTCTGTTTCTGTTACATATTTTAGTTCGGTCATTTTTGCCTCCAGCTTGATAGATGTTGTCTCAATTCGCTTTATTACGTTGACGCCAGTATTTTGCCGTGATAGAATGCAATCCGCTTTACAAATGGGCGCGTAGCTCAATGGCAGAGCAGCGGCCTTTTAAGCCGTTTGTTGAGGGTTCGAGCCCCTCCGCGCTCACTGAAAGTCCTTCATGTCTGAAGGGCTTTTTGTTTTGTTAAGGGTCCCCGCAGGGGGGATGGCATTCGAGCCCCTCCGCGCTCACTGAAATTCCTTCGTATCTGAAGGGCTTTTTGTTTTGTTAAGGGTCCCCACAGGGGGATGATATTCGACCCCTCCGCGCTCGCTGAAAGCCCTTTGTTTTTGAAGGGCTTTTTGTTTTGTTAAGGGCCCCCACTGGGGGGATGGTATTTGAGCCCCTCCGCGCTCACATAAAAAGCATCCCAATTACGGGATGCTTTTTGCTTACTTATCTTCTTCCTCATCTTCCAATTCGTCTACTTCATCCAGATCTTCCAGATCGTCTTCATCGAGGGACAGGAGATCGAATTTATCCAGTTCTTCGTTGAAGTCGAGGTTTTCGAGGGCATCTTCGAGGAATTCGACGAGGTCTTCGTCTTCGGTCTGTTCGATCAGGTTGACGATGTAAATGCGAGCGTCTTCACCGCCGATCTGTGAGAGCGACCAGATGACCGCGGAGATGACATCGTCATCCTCTTCTTCATCTTCGAGCATTTGCAGCATGATGGGGCCAGCTTCTGTGATGTTCAATTCACCTGCGGCTTCAGCGGCGGCAAAGCGGATGCGTGGATCATCATCCAGCAGTTTGCTGATCACATCATCGTTCCATTGGTTATCGTGGGAGCGTCCCATGGCACGCAGGGCGCTGGCAACCCATGTGGCTTCATCTCGGTGGAAGGCAGTTTCGATGATATTGGTCATTTCGTCGCGTGAGGAGTAGCCGAGGGCTTCCAACGCGCGCTTTCGCAGGGCGGGGTTGTCCTCGCTGCGGATGACCGAGATCAGGGCATTTTCAACCTGAGCCTTTTTATCTTCGCCCAGTTCTTCCAGTTCGCCAAGCAGCACGAACTCGCCGAGCAGGGTGGCCGCTTCCATGCGCGGAGCGAGCTCTGTGTCGTTGAGGAAAATGTCCACGAGTTGGCTGGCAAGTTTCGGGTCGTTTGATTCGGCGAGCAGCGCGATCGCAAGTGCGCGGACTTCTCCATCCGAGTCGTTCAACAGCGCCTTGCCGATCTCTTCGTACGAAACGAGGTTATCTGAGTCGAGATGGGATACAAGTTCGCCAAGCAGGAGCAGCTTTCGTTCAGGTTTGACGCTGGGCCAAACATCCATAAAGAGGCGCAGGGACTTTGGGTCCAAGTCGGAATAATATTGCAGATGATTTTGCGGGATATCCTTTTTGGTATCCAGCAGGTGATCGAGTACGGATTGGAAGGAAAGAGTTTCGGCCATGGGTTAGGGGATGGGGATTTTTGCGGGGTTGACGAAGTCCATCACGTTGACGAACAACATGAGGCTGATGAGAAGGAGCATGGCAATTCCGTTGACGGTATTTTCCCATTCGGTGGGAATGCGTTTGCGGAAAAGGATTTCAGGCATGGTGAAGAGGATGCGTCCGCCATCGAGAGCAGGGATGGGGAAGAGATTCATCACACCGAGGGAAATGCTCAACATGCCGACCAGATTGAGGGTCCAGTTGGTGGGTTGCGACGTGTTGGCGGAGCCCGTGGTTTGGGCGGCGGCAACTTCCTGACGGCTGGTAACGTCTTCCTCAACCGCCACATCGAACATGTCGAAGATTCCTTTGAAGCCGATAAAGCGCGCATCCGCGGGAGCAATAGCGCCTTGAATCAATGCAACTGGAAGATAGACGATGGTGGCAGCTTGCAAGCCTGTGATTGTGAATCCGCCTGTAACGCTTTCAGCGAATGTGGCGGGGCGGGTTGGGTATCCGAGGGCAACACCCAGCGCGCCTTCACTTTTCGTTCTGCTTGAAAGCGGTGTGGCAATAATGGTGACCTCTTTGCCGTTGCGGTCGATGAGCAGTTCAACGGACTTATCGAGGTTGGCTTGAATGATGGCAATGGCTGGCTGTATGTCAGTTACCTTCTCGCCATTGATGGCAAGCAAAATATCGCCAGACTGAATGTCCGCTTTTTCGGCAGGCGAGTTCGGTGAAATGGAATCGATCTTGATCGAGCCAGGCACTGCCATGCCTTCCGATGCGATCAAAAACGAAAATACGATCACAGCGGTGATGAGGTTCATCAGTGGGCCGGCGAACAAAACCACAAGACGCTTCCATGGGTTTGCGGCAGCCAGCCCACCAGGGATGTTGGGGTCGTTCTCGCCTTTGGGGCGAATGAATCCGCCGAGCGGCAGCGCGTGAATTGTGAATTCAGTTCCCTGCCAGGTAAAGAGTGTAACGAGTTTTTTGGACGGAAGCCCGAAGCCAAATTCCTCCACTTCCACACCCACGGCGCGCGCAGCAATAAAATGTCCCAACTCGTGTACAAAGATCATCCCGCCCAACGCGAAGATGAAAACAATCAACGTAACAAAACCAGATACCATTTTTTATCCTTCATGCCCAAACAGTTTTTGGCTGTTGGGTATTTGTCTAATTTGAGCGACAAAGCGGATTATATCTTCAATTGGATATGGCATAGTTAAAGATTTATTAACCTTTGGTGCTAGTTGAGTCATGGGGTATCCTCAGAGGTGCTCAAACCTAACGAGGAGACACCCCATGACTACAGACGACATTATCCTACATATTTTCTATCATGTTGCGACATCT
>Ga0172373_10000921_pt1 | contig 48280 bp, 34 predicted proteins | sample Lak10m_2_FD_114546 | JGI IMG/M metagenome (GOLD analysis project Ga0172373, IMG submission 114546) | Freshwater microbial communities from Kabuno Bay, South-Kivu, Congo - kab_092012_10m | ecosystem: Environmental > Aquatic > Freshwater > Lake | place: Democratic Republic of the Congo... | reverse complement strand
GCCCTGCTCGGCGCCGCCTCATCCGGTTCTTGTGCATCGCCCCGCGGTTGCGCTCCCCGCTTCCTTCACGCCGGCCTCGCGGTTCGACGCTCTGCGGTTCGCTTCGCTCGCTGTGACCAGCTCGCGGGTGGACTTTCACCTCCAAGATCGCGCCCATGCCGGGCGCACAAAGAAGAAACGGCCCCGCGCGGGGCCGTTTCCTCTTTCGCAGCGACGCGGCGCTTCAGCGACGACGGCGACGCAGCAGCGCCAGCAGGGCGATGCCGAAGACGCCGAACTCGCCGCCGCTGGCGCTGCAGGAGCCGCAGCCGGGGTAGCGGATGCCGCCGCCACCGAGGCTGAGGTCGTCCTCGCCTTCGCCTTCGCCCTCGGCGGGCGCCGGGACGCAGGCGCCGCTGTCGCAGACGAGGCCGTCGCCGCACGGGACGTCGGCACGGCAGGCGACCTCGCAGGTGAAGCCCCCGCAGTAGTCCTGCGCGGTGGCGCCCTCGAAGTCGGCGACGCGGTCGTCGAGGCAGGCCTGGATGGTCTGGGCACGCACGGCACCGTTGCCGCGCAGGCTGAAGATCTCGACCTCACGGCAGCTCGCGTTGCCGGGGCAGGCCTCGCCGTCGTCGCAGGCGGTGGCACAGACGCCGGGCTGCTCGACACCGTCGGCGGTGAGGGTGCCGATGCAGACGCCACGGCCGCCGCAGTCCGCCGACGTCGTGCAGGTGGCGCAGATGTCGCAGCCGCCGCGGTCGTCGTAGCGGCACTTGCCGTCGAGGCAGTAGTCGCCGGCCTGGCAGTCGACGTCGGCCTCGCAGACGTCGGCGTGGCCCGGGTCGGGCACGCAGATCGGGAAGAAGAAGTCGCCGGCGCCGCTGCCGATGGCGCCCGCCTCGAAGCAGGTGAACTCGCGGCAGCCGAAGCTGCTCTCGCGCGTGCACTCGCAGGTGACCTCGGCGCAGTGGAAGCCGTAGGGGCAGCCGGCGGGGTCGTCGGAGAAGCAGATGTCACCGCACAGCTCCCTGCCCTGCTCGGACTGGACGAGCACCGACGTGAAGAGCTGGCTGTTGAAGCAGGAACCGAAGTCGGCCGGGCCGCCGCCATTGGGGTCACCGATGGCGCAGATCTTCACGCCGTTGGGGTCGTCGGTGGCCGGGCGGCAGTCGAAGCTGTCGGTCGTGCAGTCGGCCTCGCCGTCGCAGGCGGGGTCGCAGTCGGCGTCGACGGTGCACTCGACGGAGCAGATCTCGGTGGGCGTGAACTGCGTGTCGAGGGTGCCGACGCACCAGGTGCAGTCGGCGTTGCAGAGGGCGCCGAAGTCCGTCGAGGCCTCGCGCGGCAGGGCGCAGGCGCCGTCGGTGCAGACCGAGCCCGAGGGGCAGTCGGCCTGCTCATCGCACGTCGTCAGACACACACCCTCGGGGCTGCACACCGGGCAGTCCGCCGACGGCGTCTCACAGCGGGCGCCGATGGTGCCGAGCTCGGCGGCATTCTGCGCCAGCGCGATGGCGGCGGCGGCGTCGACGCGGCCGTAGCCGAAGGCGATGGAGTGACCGGTGGGGTCGTAGGCAAAGGCCTCCTCGAGGTCCTGGCCGAAGATCTGCTCCCACGGCACCTTGTCGGCAATAATCTTGTCGGCGGTGCGGGTGAGGACGAGGCGGACCTGCTCCGCCGAGAGGTCGGGGTTCACCGAGAGCACGAGGCCGGCGACACCGGCCGCCACCGGCGAAGCCGCCGACGTGCCGGAGAAGCCGGGGTTGAAGTCGCCCGGGTCGTAGCCGTCATCGCCCGCGACATCGGTGCAGACGATGCCGAAGTTGTCTTCGTTGACGGTGCCGCCAAGGCTCGGGGCCGCAATGTCGACCTCGGCGCCGAAGTTCGAGTACGAGGCCCAGTCGTCGAGGTTGGTGCTGGCGGCGACGCCGATGACGTAGGGGTGCTTGGCGTAGGCGTCGCGGCTCACGTCGGCGGTGGAGTTGCCAGCGGCAAAAAGGATGACGGTGCCCTTGCCGCCGCGGCCCACGGTCCGGCACAGCTCGAAGGCGTCCTGCTCGGCGCGGCTCAGTGGGAAGAACAGCGAGAAGCCGGGGCCCCACGAGTTGTTGATGATCCAGCTGCCCTGACCCGTCTCGTCGCCCGTCGGGTCGCACGACTTCGCGAAGGCCTCGGCGATCGACAGGCCGTCTTGCGTCGCCTCACCGAGCAGCCGCACCGGGGCCAGCGTGCACTGCGGGCACACGCCCGCGACGCCGAGCTGGTTGTCGGCGACTGCGGCGATGGTGCCCGACACGCTCGTGCCGTGGCTCTCGCGAAACGGCTTGCCCGCGGGGCACGAGACGGCCTCGGCGCGGCCGTCCTGGCTCGACTCGCACTCCGGCGTCGGGTCGGCGTCGCCGGCGGAGGCGTCGAACATGAGGTCCTGGCGCACGTTGGCGAGGAGGTCCGGGTGCTCCCAGTCGGTGCCGGAGTCGAAGACGGCGACGACGACGTCGCGGTCGCCCTTGGTGACGTCCCAGGCGTCGTCGGCGAAGACTTCGCCGACACCGGGGACGGTGCCGCCGCCCGCCTGCTCGCGCGGACCACCGAGGTGCCACTGCTGCGCAAAGAGCGGGTCGTCGGCGACGGCGCGCAGCTCGAGCTCGCGGTAGAGGTCGGGCTCGGCGGCGACGAGGCCGGCGACGTCGCGGACGGCGACGGAAGCGGCGATGGCGTCGTGGGCGACGGCGGCGCCGACCTGCACCAGGGCCGTGTGCTTGAGGCGGGTCTTTTCGACCTTCACCGCGCCGGTCTTCTCGGCGACGATGGCGAGGACCTCCTCAAGGCGGCCGGGGGCGGCGGTGACGACGAGGTGGTCGTCGGTGAAGGCGCGGCCGGCGGGGAAGCCGTGCTCGGCCTTCGGCCCGCGGGCGACGGCGGGCCAGAGATGCCCGTGCGCGGCGGTCTCGACGAGACGGGTCAGCGTCGCCGCCTGCGCCGCCGACAGCGGCGTCGTGAGCATGACGGCGACGGCGCCACGTCGACCGAGCGGCCAGCTCTCGACGACCGACGACGTCGCCCCGGGAACCTTCGTCAGCAGTTGCTCGACGAGGACGGCCACGCCCTCGGCGGTGGCGCCGGGCACGCGGACGGCGAACAGGTCGAGGCGGGCCTCGACGACGACGGCGGCGCGCTCGCTGCCGTACCAGGCGCGGCGGCCGAAGCGGTCGCCACCGGCGTTGGCGTGGAGGGACGGGGCCGCGAGGGCGGCGGCAAGGAGCAGGGTCAGGGACAGGGCTGGGAGTCGCATGAGGTCCTTCGCGTCCGGTCGGGACCGACGCTGTGTCGGGTCGCGCGCCACTGCGCAAGAATCGAACCAGCTTCCGGATCCGCAGCGGGATGCGCCAAAGCGGCGGGATGTCGCCTACTGTGCGTCTTTGGATCACGTCCCGCCCGTGCCCGGTGTGCACGGTGGACCGCCCGGTCCGCATGCGGGTCCGTGAAAGGGTCCCCGCTTTGCGCCGGGCCCGTCGCCTTCTACGGTGCCCGCATGTCGACGCGTCTCTCCTCTGCCCTCGCCCTCGGTGCCCTGAGCGTTTCGGCCTGCGTGCCCGAGCCGGCCGGTGAGGCCCTGCCCTTCGCCCCCGCCAGCGCCGAGGCCGCGCCCGACCCGGCCGTGTCGGGACCCTATCCGGTCGGCGTGCGCACGGTGACGCTCGTCGACGACTTCCGCCTCGACGACGAGGGCCAGCCGCGCACGCTGCCGCTGGAGATCTGGTACCCGGCCGCCGAGAGCGCCCGCGGCAAGCCCGGCGAGACCATCCGCCTCTACGACGCCCTGCCCCCCGACCTGCAGACGGACCTCAAGCCCGAGGACCTCGGCGAGCTGCCGACGCCGGCGGTGCGTGACGCCGAGGCCCGCCACGACGACACCCGCTTCCCCCTCGTCGTCTTCTCCCACGGCAAGGGCGGCATCCGGAACCAGTCGAACTTCTACACGGTGCAGCTCGCCAGCCACGGCTACGTCGTCATCGCCCCCGACCACGTCGGCGACACCGTCGTCGAGCTGCTGCGCGAGGTGAAGGACGAGGGCACCATCCAGGCCGACTCCACCGTCGAGGCCATCGTCTACCGCCCCGAGGACGTCATCGCGATCCTCGACCTCTACGAAGGCATCGTCGGCGACGACATCGCCGCCATCGTCGACGACGAGCGGGTCGGCGTGACCGGCCACTCGTTCGGGGCGCTGACAAGCTACCTCGTCGCGAGCCGCGACTTCCGCATCGACGCCGTCGTGGCCCAGACGCCGACGTCGCAGGAGGTCATCGACCTGCAGAGCCAGACGCCGGTGGCCGAGCTGACGACGCCGTCGCTCATCCAGTCGGCTACCCTCGACGACACCCTGCCCGAGAGCACCAACGCCCTGCCCCTCTACGAGACGCTCCCGGGCCAGAAGGCCTGGCTGTCGCTCGCGCGGGCCGGTCACTTCACCTACTCGGACCTCTGCGTCCTCGACGTCGAGGCCATCTCGGCCGCCGTCGACCTCGACGTCAGCAACGTCCTCGACGACGGCTGCGGCCCCGAGGCCCTCGGCACCGACGTCGCCTTCCCGGTCATCAACGCGACCGCCATCGGCTTCTTCAACCTGCAGCTGCGCGACAGCGCCGGCAGCGCGGACTTCCTGAGCCAGGCCACCGTCGACGGCCTCGCCCCCGGCGAAGGCACCTTCCTGCAGTCCGGCCTGGTGCCCTGAGGCGATGATGCAGGCGCGCGTCGTCGATGGCTTCGAGACCGTCGTGGGCCTCGAGGTCCACGTCCAGCTGCTCACGGCCCGCAAGCTCTTCTCGCCCGCGCCGGTGCGCGTCGGCCTGCCGCCGAATCTCGACCTCGACGCCGTCGACGCCGGCCTCCCCGGCGCCCTGCCCGTCATCAACCGCGAGGCCGTCCGCTGCGCCATCCGCCTCGGCCTCGCCGTCGGCAGCCGCATCGATCCGGCGAGCACGTTTGCCCGCAAGCACTACTTCTACCCCGACAGCCCCAAGGGCTATCAGACCTCGCAGCACGAGCGGCCGGTGCTCGTCGGCGGCACCGTCGACGTCGTCGTCGATGACGCCAGCGGAGAGACGATGCGGGTCGAGCTCGTGCGCGCCCACCTCGAAGAGGACGCCGGCAAGAGCCTGCACGGCGAGCACGAAGACGTCACCCGCCTCGACTTCAACCGTGCCGGCACCGCCCTGCTCGAGGTCGTCACGACGCCGTCGATGTCGTCGGGCGAGGAGGCGATGCGCTTCTTCCGGGCGCTGCGCGGCATCGTGATGACGCTCGGCATCTGTGACGGCAACCTGCAGGAGGGCTCGATGCGCGCCGACGCCAACGTCAGCGTGCGTCGCCCCGGGGCGCCGCTGGGGACCCGCGTCGAGCTCAAGAACATCAACAGCCCGCGCTTCCTCATGGAGGCCGTCGAGCACGAGGCCGCGCGGCAACGGAGGCTCATCCAGCGTGGCGACGTCGTCGTGCAGGAGACGCGACTGTGGGATGGCGAGGCGAAGCAGTCGCGCTCGATGCGGGGCAAGGAGGACAGCCCCGACTACCGCTACCTGCCCGACCCCGATCTGCCGCCGCTGGTGATTGGCGATGACGAGATCGCCCGTGAGCGGGCTTCGCTGCCGGAGCTGCCGCTGTCGCGCCGTCGTCGCTACGTGGGGTCTCTGGGGCTGTCGCAGGCCCAGGCCGGCGTGATCGTCGATGACGTCGCCGTCACCGCCGCCTTCGAGGCCGCCGGTGCGCTGGCACCTGGCCATGAGCGCGCCGTCGCCAACTGGCTGCTCAACGACGTGGCCGGCGTCGTCGCCGACGGCGGTACGGTCGCCGCCGCGGCCCTCGCCCGCCTCGTCGTGCTCGTCGAGACGGGCGCGGTGGCGGGCAAGGATGGCAAGGCGCTGCTGCGCGGGATCGTCGACGCGGGTGTTGTCGACGCCGCCGCCGTCGACGCCCTCGTGGATGCCCGTGGCCTGCGGCTGCAGCAGGGCAGCGACGTCGAGGACGCGCTGCGGGCCGTCATCGCGACGGTGTTTGCCAGCAACCCGACGCAGGTGGCGCAGGTGCGGGCCGGCAAGGACAAGGTGAAGGGCTTCCTCGTCGGGCAGGTGCTCAAGACCGCCGGCAAGGGCATCGATCCGAAGCTCGCGCAGCGTCTCGTCGACGAGGCCCTCGCAGCCGGGGAGGCCTGATGTCGGTGGCGTCGCCGTCGTGGACGCAGCTGGCGCTGCCGCGGGCCCCGCGGCGGGCGGCCGAGCTGATGCGGCGACTCGGCGAATCCCGGGTGTTGTTCTCGACGGCGCTGACGCTGCTGACGGCCCACCTCGTGGGCATGGCGCTGGGCGGCTTCACGCGCGGCTTCGTCGGCGTCGCCGTCGTCGCCACGGCGCTGGGCTTCCTGGCGGTGCCGCTGTGTGTGTGGGCCGGGGCGCGGATCATCGACTGGGTGCTCGACCACCTCGTGCGCGGCCGCGTGGGCCTCGGTGGCTTCTTCCGCTTCGCGCTCGGGCTCACGCTGATCCTGCTGACGCCCGAGGCCTTCCAACTCGTGGGCCAGTCGCCGCTGCCGCTGGTGGGCCGCGTCGTCGAGCTGTCGGCGGTGTTCCTGTCGATCTTCGTGGCGATGGGCCTCGTGCTCGTCGGCCTCGCCATCGCCGACCTCATCTACGCGCTCACGGCGCGCTTCCGCTCGCTGTCGAACCGCCTGATGGTGATGCTGCTCGTCTCGACGTTCGGTACCGTCGCCTGGTTCATCTACCTCGCGAAGCAGGCCCAGGTCTTCGTCGAGTGGGCCATCGCCCAGGGCCACCTCGAGGACTTCGCCAGCGTCCTCGAGCAGCTGCAGGCGCGCTCGACGAGCGTGTTTGGCGGCGCCGCCTCCGTGATCGGCGTGCTCGAGCTGCCCTTCGTGCTGCTGCTGGCCTGGCGCTTCGGCCAGAACGCGACCCACGGCCTCGATCGCCTGCGGCAGGCCTTCGAGCGCGTCGGCCAGGGGGACCTCTCCGTCGCCATCGACGTCGACGGCAACGACGAGGTGGCCGAGATGCAGCGGGGCTTCAACCAGATGCTGCTGGCCGCCCGCGAGCGCCGTTTCCTCGAGACGGCCTTTGGTCGCTACGTCTCGCCCGTCGTCGTCGAGCAGCTGAAGAAGACGGGAGGTCGCGTGCCGTCATCGCGCCGCGATGCCACCGTGCTGTTCTCCGACATCCGCGGCTTCACGAAGATGTCGGCGGAGATGGACCCCGAGGAGGTCATCGCGATGCTCAACGCGATCATGTCCCTCCTCATCGAGGTGGTCGCGCGGCACGGCGGCTACATCAACAAGTTCATCGGCGACGCGATGCTCGTGGTGTGGAACGTGCCGCTCTCGCAGGAGGACCACGTCGTCCGCGGCGTCCGCTGCGCCATCGACATGCAGCAGGCCCTCGCCGCCCAATGCGCCCGCGGTGGCTTCGCCGGCCGCGTCGTGCAGATGGGCATCGGTGTGCACACCGGCCCGCTCGTGATGGGCAACCTCGGCAACGAGCGGCAGGTGGAGTTCGCCATCCTCGGCGACACGGTGAACACGGCGAGCCGCTGCTGCTCGTCGGCGCAGCCCGCCGAGGTCCAGATCACGGCCGGGGTCCGCGCCGCCGTCGCCGCCGTCGACCCCGCCCTGGCGGTGTCGTTCTCGTCGCGCGGCCTTGTGCCCCTGAAGGGCAAGGGCGAGGTCGAGCTCTTCGCGTGGTCCGCGCCAGCCGCCTGAGCCTCCAGCAACGTCGCCCAGTGACGGTGCGCAGCGACGGTGCTCAACGACGGTGCTCAGCGACGGCGGCGACGACGCAGCGCCACCAGCAGCGCCGTCACTGGCGTCCACGACGCCCACGACGGCGCTGACGTCGAGGCGCAGGAGGGCCCGCCGCTCGTCTCGAAGTCGTCCTCGAAGGAGCGGCCGTTGCAGAGGATCGCGGTGGAGTCGACCTCGCCGTCGTCGAGGACGCCGTCGCCGGCCGTCGCGCCGCCGCTGCCGTCGTCGACGCCGGCCTCGATCTTCTGGCCGCCGGCGGTGCAGCCGTCGTCGCCGGGATTGATGGGGCTCGTGCGCAGGAGCGACGTCAGGCCGGGTCCGCCGTTTTCGCCGTTGGCGCCGGGCGCGCCGCTGGCGCCGTCATCGCCGTCCTGACCGGGAGGACCGGGCGGGCCCGCCGGGCCGGTGGCGCCGTCGCTGCCGTCGGCGCCGTCGGCACCGTCGGCGCCGTCGCTGCCGTTGCACAGCACGTCGGTGCGGTCGCGCTCGCCCTCGTCGAGGAGGCCGTCGCCGTCGTCGTCGGCGCCCGAGTGGAGCAGGACGCCGCCGTCGGCGCAGGCGCCGCCAGCGTCCTCGACGCTCACGAGGGTCGGCGCGGCAGCGCTCTCACAGAGGCGCACCGTGGAGTCGATCTCGGCGGACGCGAGGACGCCGTCGCCGGCGTCGGCGAGCACGCCGGCCCCGTCGTCGACGCCGACGTCGACGCGGTGTCCGCCACGGGCGCAGATCGCGCCGGGCGCCTCGAGGCCCGTCGTCACCAGGGTGTCGAGGAAGGTGCCGAGGAGCTCGGTGGCGCCGCGGTCACAGGCCCCGTCGAGGCGATGAGCCCCACGCTGGTCGCGCGCCACGCGGGCGCCGTCGACGTCGAAGCAGCTGCCCGTGCCGTCGGCGGGACCGCCAGCGAGGGGCAGGAAGGTCGGCGCGTGGCCGCCGTGGTCGATGAAGGCGCCGAGGGCCGGCGTGGCCGTCACCACGTCGGTGCCGTCGTCGAGCGGGCAGCCGTCGGCGACGTCGGCGAGGTTGAAGCCGGCCGACACCACCCCGGCCCCATCGCAGACGCCGCCAGCGGGCGCGGCGTTGTCGGCAAAGACGCTGTCGCGCACCACCGTGGCCGCGAAGCCGAAGATGGCACCGGCCGAGACGGCGGCGCTGTTGCCGACGAAGGTGCAGTGCTCGACGAGGCCGGCGACGAAGAAGGCGACGGCGCCGCCGCTGCTGTCGCTGACGTTGTCGACGAAGGTGCTGTGGCGGATGGTAGCGCGGTCGCTGGCGTCGCCGCCGGTGACGATGGCGCCGCCGCCCACGCCGCCGTTCCCGCTGAAGGTGCTGCCGACGACGTCGAGGGAGCCGGCCACGAGCTGGATCGCGGGCGCGCCGGTGTTGTCGTCAATGAAGCTGTCGCGCACCGTGAGGCGCGGTCGGTCTCCGAGGCCATTGAACTGCATCGCGATGGCCGCCGCCGGCCCGCGGTTGCCGCGAACGGCGACGCGCTCGAGCGTGAGGGTGGCGTTGAGCGCCACGACGTCACCAGCGTCGCCGGCGAGCGTGAGGTCGGTAAGGGCCGCCGTGGCGTTGGTCGCGCGCAGGACGGCGGCCGTGGGCACGAGCCGGGTCGCCGCGCCACTGCCCTGCACGGTGACGTCGTCACCAAGGCTGAGGTCGCTGCCGATGACGAAGTCGCCCGCTGGCAGGCCGATGACGTCGCTGCCGGCACCGGCGGCGCAGGCGTCGACGGCGGCGTCGGCAGCGGCCGCGGCGAGGGCCTCGCGCAGGGAGCAGTCACCGTCGACGTTCAGCTCATCGTCGACGGTCGTCACCGCGATCGTCGCCGGGGCGGCGGCGACGGCGGGCGCTGCGAACGCAGCGAGGGGGAGCGCGACGGCGCGGCACAGGCGATTCATGGCTTCTCCGGAGCGGGGGTATCGACGATGACGAGCTCGACGCGGCGGTTCTCGGCGCGGGCCGACTCGCTCTGCCCCTCGACGCGGGGGCGGCCAGCGCCGTAGCCACGGGCCTCGAGGCGGGTCGCCGCGACGCCGCGGGCGATGAGGGCCTCCCGCACCGCCTCGGCGCGGCGCTGGGAGAGCTTGAGGTTGTAGGCGTGGTGGCCGGTGTCGTCGGTGTGTCCCTCGACGCGGACCAGCGTGAGTTCGGGGTGCGCGAGCAGCACCGCCGCGATCTGGTCGACGAGTGCCGTCGAGCTGGCCTGCAGACGCGCCGAGTCGAGCGCGAAGCTGAAGCGCTCGTGGATCTCGATGCGCTCGGCCTTCACCTCGACGATGGCCTTCGGCAGACAGCCGTCGCGCTGACCGGGGGCGGCCTCGTCCGGGCAGGCGTCCACCTCGTCGGCGACGCGGTCGCCGTCGGTGTCGGGCGGGCGACAGCCACCGTGGCGCTCGGGACCGGGCTGGCGCGGGCAGCGATCGCTCGCGTCGGCGATGCCGTCCATGTCGTCGTCGAGGTCCGGGCAGCCGTCGGCGTCTTCGAAGCCGTCCTTGTCCTCGGCGTCGACGGGACAGCGGTCGACGAGGTCGGCGAGGCCGTCGGCGTCGGCGTCGTCCTCGGGGCAGCCGTCGCCATCGGCGAGGCCGTCCTCGTCTTCCAGCTGATCCGGACAGCGGTCGGCGGCGTTGTCGACGCCGTCCTTGTCGCCGTCTTTGAGGTCGGGGACCCAGCGGGCGCCCAGCAGCACCCGGAAGTCGGGCACACCGGGGCCGCCGATCAGACCGGCGCCGGCACCGGCGCTCACGACGATGTCACCCAGCGTGGCCTTCACCCCGAGGAGCCCCTCGAGGGGCGTGTCGCCGAAGGGCTCCGGCAGCACCGCGACGGCGCCGTGGACGGTGGCATCGAGCTCGACCGGCGAGTCACCGAGGGGGAGGCCGGCGCCGAGGCGATAGAAGGCCTCGTGTCCGGCGATGGCGCCACCGACGCTGGCGAAGCTCCGCGCGCGGTAGCCGAGGTTGGCGACGACGTGGCTTCCGAGGATCGTGCGGGACGCCGCGAGCTCGGGAGCGAAGGTGAAGAACTTCTCGCCGAAGTACGCACCATGCGGCTGCGAGGTCGGCGCCGTGATCGACGGCAGCAGGGCGAGGTCGATGCCGGCGTCGGCCTCCCGCAACAGGCGCAGCTTGGGTCCGAGACGGATGTCGCCGAGACCCGTGGTCGGCAGCGGATTGAGACCGAGGGCGCGGTCGCGGGTCTGGAAGAGGACGACGGGCACCTCGGCGCCGATGGCGAGCCAGTCGAGGAGGCCGACGTCGACGACGAGCCGGCTCGTGACCCGCGGCCCGACGATGGCGCCGGCCTTCTCGAGGACGCCGTCGACGCGCCGGAAGACCGCGAGAGGCTCGTGGGCGTAGTCGCCATAGAGGGCGACGTCGATGTTCAGGGGATCGAGCAGGCGGCCACTCTCGACGTCGAGGACGCCGTGGCGATCGAGGGCGGGCCGGAAGCGATCGACCGGAAAGAGGCCGGGCTCCTCTGCCGACGACGACGAGGCGGAAAGGAGCGCAGCGATGAGCAGCCCGCAGGCGCGGCGGAGACGCCTCATGGGGTGATGGTGCCCAGCGTGATCTTCGTCGGCTGCGGCTGCGAAATCACCGCCCAGGTGGTGATGCCGGCGGCGGCGCCACCGGCGACGAGGACGACGCCACCGGCGGCGGCCCAGAACCACGGCTGGTCGGTGAGGGCCTCCTCGATGAGGTCGACGCGAGCGAGCGTGGACTCGTTCCGGGCGACGACGACGTCGATGGCGAGGGGCTTGTAGCCATCCTTCTGGAGGCGGACGGTGTGGGCGCCCGTGGGCAGGCCGCGCAGCGGCTCCATCGGGGTCTTGCCCGCCTCGCGGCCGTCGACGAAGACGGTGGCGCCCTCGACGGCGAAGACCTCGATGGTGCCGGTGTGCTCGGCGGCGTGCTCGGCGTCGAAGAGCCGCTGCACGAGCGGACGCGCGAGCAGCAGCAGCTCGTCCTCGCGACCCCGCCACGCGACCTCCTGCCGGGCAGCGATGCGCGGCTCGCCGTCGCTGGTGTCGACGAGCGTCAAGCTCAGGGCGATGGCGCCCTCGAGGCGGCTCACTTCACCCGTGAGGATGCGCTTCGCGCTCACGAGCCGGGCGATGTCGCCGCTGCAGGTGACGTCGGCACAGCCCATCAGCATGGAGTCGGCCTGGTGGTTGATGATCGACTTCAATTCGTTGCGGCTCACAGCGCGCCAGCCCGGCAGCGCCGACACCTCAGCGGTCAACATCGTCGCCAACGCCGATGCCGACGCCTCGGCGCCACTGCTGGCCTTCAGGTCGAGGACCGCGACGACGTCACCGGTGGCGGCGTCGGGGTCGGCCGCCGGCGGCGGGGCCGACACCGTCGGTGGCGCTGGCGTCGGCGCCTCGGTCGCGGCGGCCTCGACGGCGATGGCGGCCGGTGGCGGGGCGACGTCGTCGGCGAGGGCCGGCAGCGCGACAAGCGAGAGCGGCAAGAGCAGGGAGCGCATGGTCATGGGGGACTTCCGCCGACAGGAGGGTGGAGGTGCGAAGGGAACCGACATCGTCTCGCTCACGGCTTGTCGTTGACGGCGCAGATGTAGCGGGTGGCCGCCGCATGGTTGCCATCGTTGAAGCTGATGAGGTCGCCGGCGCCGTCGTAGCTGAAGTACGTCATCGAGCACGTCGTGCAGTTGTCGCCGTTGGGCTCGCCGAAACCACTGTTGTTGTGCAGGAAGTACGCGCCGCCGTCGGAAGCGTCCCACTGACAGGCGGCGTTGCCGCTGTTCATCGGCTGGAACAGGCACGTCGCGCCGTTGAAGAGCGGGTAGACACCCAGCATGAATGCATATTCGTCGCTCGCGTCGGGGCCGACGGCACCGTTGCGGGCCAGCGCCACCGCCGCCCGCAGGTGCGCCTGGGTACGGGGAATGAGCAGGCGCATGCCGCGTGAGATGCAGTCGTTCTCGGCGTCCGTGTCCTGGACCGCGAAGCCGCGCGAGATCTTCTGGAACGTGTAGCCGCCGCCGTCGGTGGTCATGTCGCAGAACACCTGCTGCTGCGGCACCGGGCCAGCGCCGTCGGGGTCGATGGTATAGGTCCCGGTCGCGTTGAAGCCGGCATCCTTGAGGGCGCGGCAGCTCGTCAGCACGGGCGTGGGGCAGTCGGCGCGACAGGTGACCATCTCGCTCTCGGTGCAGAAGCCGTCACCGCAGCTGCCGAAGACGCCGGTGCAGTCGAACGGGCAGGTGTTGGCCGCCTCGTTGCACACGCCGTCGCCACACGTCGGCGCGCAGTCCGGCCCGCAGGAGCCTGGCGTCTCGTTGGCCTCGCAGACGCCGTTGCCACACTGGGGCGCGCAGTCGTCGAAGCAGTTGGCCGCGTTCTCACCGGTGGCGGCGTCGCAGACGTTGTCGCCGCACAGGGCGAGGTCGCAGAAGCCGATGGTCTCGTCGCCGGAGCGGAACTGCGACGTCCCCTCGTGGTGGAAGTACCAGCGCTCGAGTTCCGGCAGCACCGTGATCGAGCACATGTCGCTGAGGCTCGTGATGCTCGGCGCGCTGATCGTCGTCAGGCGCCGGCTCGGCAGCTCGTAGCGACCGATGCGCTGGAAGTTCGAGGCAAACAGGAACGAGAACGGTGCCTCCGCCGACTCGAGCACGCCGCGGAACCACTGGCTCTCGCATTGACCGGCGTGGGTGAAGCCACCGGGCGGCGGCGTGACGTCGATGGTCGTGATCTGGCCGGTCGTCAGGTCGATGATCATCCAGGTGGCGGTGCTGCCGTCGTTTCGCATGTAGCCGAAGGCGCCTGCGCCGGAGAACAGACCGTCGAAGCTGTTGCTGCCCGTCGTGAAGCCGCCACCGGAGAGCGTGACGAGCGTGCCCGTCACCTGCCCGGTGGTCTGATCGAGGGTCGCGATGTGCGTCACGGGGAAGCCCGGCTCGAACGCCGTCGGGCCGCGCCCGAGGCCGGCGTTGAAGAGGCTGACGACCTCACCGCTGCCGAAGTCCGTGAAGATGCCGTCCTGGATGGCGAAGGACCCGAGCGGCGCGAGGTCGGCGGTGTTGAAGGCGCCGAGGTTGGCGTCGCCATTGTAGAAGACGCGGTCGGCGGTCACGGCGATGCCGCCGCGATCGTCGCCGGTCGACGTGGCGTGCTCGAAGGCTGCGCAGCCGTTGCTGCTCAACACACTGATGCGGGGCAGCGTCGGCGCCGGCGCCGGCGGCCCGGCCACCTCGACGCGCTTGAAGGCGAAGCCCGCCGGCGACGACAGCGCGAGTTCGAAGGACCCGCCGGTGAGGGGCTGGTAGGTCACCAGGAGCTGGTAGCTGACGCCCGTGACGACGGGGCCGTTGAAGGCGACGTTGAGCTGGGTGTCGCTGCGCGACAGCAGCGTGAGGGGCACGATGTTGGTGCCGCCGTCGGAGAAGCGCGCGCTGACGATGCGATCCGGGTTGAAGAAGTCGCCCAGCACAAGGGCGCCGTCGGCGCCGAAGTCGAAGGTGCGCTGGACCTGCGGCGCGCGGGCCTGGAAGGCCGGCGAGTCGACGACACCACCCGGCGACGTCACCCGCACGACGAAGCTGCTGTTGACGACAAGGCTGTCGGGCAGCGCGGCGTTCGGACGGACCGAGAGGCTGTCGGCGGTGGCGGCGAGAATGGTCGTCGCCGTCTGGGCACCGTTGGAGACCTGCACGATCACGGCGCTCGTCACGGTGTTGAGGCGCGTGCCGACGAGGGCGAGGCTGTCGCCCTGGACGGTGGCGTGGATCGCCGCCGGCGACACGAGGCTGATCGTCGGGGCCTGGACGCAGGCCGGCGACGTCGTGTTGGGCACGCAGGCGTTGCCGTCGTTGGCGTCGAAGGGGTTGGCGACGCCGTCGTTGTCGTCGTCGGCGCCACAGGTCAGCGCGTTGCGATCCGGCACGCAGGCGTCGGCGTCGTCGCTGTCGGCCGGGTTGAGGACGCCGTCGCGGTCGTCGTCGGCGCCGCAGGTGCCGGCGTTGCGGTTCGGCGTGCAGGCGTCGCTGTTGTTGGTGTCCGTCGGCGGGAAGATGAGGTCGCCATCGAGGTCACAGGTCGTTGCCGTGTTGCGGGGCACGCACGGGTCGGCGTCGGCCGGGTCGAGCGGGTCGCTCACGCCATCGTCGTCGGCGTCGGCGGTGCAGGCTGTCGACGATGGGTTCGGGTTGCAGCCGTCGGCGTCGGCGGGGTCGAAGGGGTTGGCGATGCCATCACCGTCGGCGTCGGCGCCGCAGGTGAGGGACTCGCTGTCGGGGATGCAGGGGTTGGCGTCGTCGGGGTCGGCGGCGTTGCGGGTGCCGTCGCGGTCGGCGTCGTCGGTGCAGAGCGGATCCTGGGCGTCCGGCACGCACGGGTCCTGGTTGGCGGTGTCGGCCGGTGGCAGCACGCCGTCACCGTCGGCGTCGCAGTTCACGGCGTTGACGTTCGGGACGCAGGCGTTGTCGTCGACCGGATCGAACGGATTCGTGACGCCATCACCGTCGGTGTCGGCGGAGCACGACGACGCGGCCGGGTTCGGCGTGCAGGGATCGGCGTCGGCGGCGTCGAAGGGGTTCACGACGCCGTCGTTGTCGTCGTCGGCACCGCACACGAGGGCCTCACGGCTCGGCGCGCACGGGTCGGTCGGGCCGACGTCGACGGCGTTGATGACACCGTCGCCGTCGTCATCGTTGCCACACAGCGGGTCGGCGCCGTCGGGCACGCAGGGGTCGGTGTTGTCGGCGTCGAGGGGCGGCAGCACGCCGTCGCTGTCGGCGTCGCAGGTGACGGCGTCGGTGTCGGGAACGCAGGCGTTGCCGTCGTTGGGATCAAACGGGTCGGTGACGCCATCGTTGTCGGCGTCGGCCACGCAGGCCGCCGCGGCCGGGTTCGGCGTGCAGGGGTCCGCATCGGCGGCGTCAAACGGGTTCGCGACGCCGTCGTTGTCGGCGTCGGCGGTGCAGGCGAGGGCCTCGGCGTCGGGGATGCAGGCGTCGCCGTCGTCCGGATCGGCGGCGTTGCGGGTGCCGTCGCGGTCGTCGTCGTCGGTGCAGAGGGGATCCTGGTCATCGGGCACGCAGGGGTCCTGGTTGGCGGTGTCGGTCGGGGGCAGCACGCCATCGCCGTCGGCGTCGCAGTTGGCCGCGTTGACGTTGGGGACGCAGGCGTTGCCGTCGGCCGGATCGAAGGTGTTGGTGACGCCGTCGGCGTCGTCGTCGGCGGTGCAGGTCGGCGAGGCGGGGTTCGGGCTGCACGGATCGGCGTCGGCCGGGTCGAAGGGGTTCACGACGCCATCGCCGTCGGCGTCGGCCGCGCAGGTGAGGGCCTCGGCGTTCGGGATGCAGGCGTCTCCATCATTGCTGTCGAGCGCGTTGATGGTGCCGTCGCCATCGTCGTCATTGCCGCACAGGGGATCCTGCGCGTCGGGCACGCAGGGATCCTGGTTGGCGGTGTCGGTCGGCGGCAGCACGCCGTCGTTGTCGGCGTCACAGACCGCCGCGGTGGTGTCGGGGATGCAGCCGTTGTCGTCGACCGGGTCGAAGGAGTCGATGACGCCGTCGCCGTCGGTGTCGTCGGTGCAGGTGGGCGAGGCCGGGTTCGGCGCGCAGGGATCGGCGCTGGCGCTGTCGAAGGGGTTCACGATGCCGTCGCCGTCGTCGTCGGCGGTGCAGGTGAGGGCGAAGGCGCTCGGGACGCAGGCGTTGGCGTCATCGCTGTCGAGGGCGTTGATGACGCCGTCGTTGTCGTCGTCGTTGTTGCACAGCGGGTCCTGGGTGTCGGGCACGCAGGGATCCTGGTTGGCGGTGTCCGTAGGCGGCAGCACGCCGTCGTTGTCGGCGTCGCAGTTGCGCGCCGTCACGTCGGGCACGCAGGGGTTCGTATCGACCGGGTCGAAGGTGTTGATGACGCCGTCGCCGTCGTCGTCGGCGGTGCAGGTGGGCGAGGCCGGGTTCGGCGCGCAGGGGTCGGCGTCGGCCGGATCGAAGGGGTTCACGACGCCATCGCCGTCGGCGTCGGCGCTGCAGGTGAGGGCCTCGGCGTTCGGGATGCAGGGATCGGTGTCGGCGGTGTCGATGGCGTTGATGGTGCCGTCGCCGTCGTCGTCGTTGCCGCACAGCGGGTCCTGGGTGTCGGGCACGCAGGCGTCGCTGTTGTCGACGTCGGCCGGCGGAAAGACGCCGTCGCTGTCGGCGTCACAGTTGAGGGCCGTGAGATTGGGGATGCAGGCATTGTCGTCGACCGGATCGAAGGAGTCGACGATACCGTCGGCGTCGCTGTCGAGGGTGCAGGTGGGCGAGGCCGGGTTCGGCGCGCACGGGTCGTTGTCGCGCGGGTCGAAGGGGTTGGTGACGCCGTCGCCGTCGCTGTCGGCGGTGCAGGTGAGGGCCTGGTCGTTCGGGACGCAGGGGTCGTTGTCGGCGCTGTCGACGGGGTCGATGACGCCATCGCCGTCGGTGTCGCGGCCGCAGGCGGCGGCGTTGGTGGAGGGTGCGCAGGCGTCCTGGTCGGCGCTGTCGACGGCGTTGACGAGGCCGTCGCTGTCGGCGTCGCAGACCCCGGCGAAGATGCTCGGGGCGCAGGGATTGGCGTCATCGGGGTCGTCGCGCACGCCGACGCCGTCGCCGTCGCCGTCGACCTCGTCGGGCACGATGGCCTCGGGGTCGATGGTCTGGTTGCTGTCGTAGACGAGCGTGATGGGCCGCGGCGAGGCCGCCGTCGCGGGGCAGCGGGCGTCGAGGCGCTCGTCGCGGCGGACCACGAGGATGTCGTCGGCGGCGATGGTCGGGCGGTAGCCCTCGTCGGCGGCGCAGAAGACCTGCAGGCGGCTGCCGGCAAAGTGGGCGCCGAGCACCTCGATCTCATCGCCGCGCTCCTCGGCGCTGGTGACGACGGGGGAGACGACGGTGATCGACGCCGTGACGGTGTTGACACCGTCGGTGAGGGCCACCGGGCGCAGGCCCGTCGTCCCGAGGCGCACCGGCACGCGGCCGATGATGAGGCCGTCGCTGCGGCCCACGAGCGTGAGGGTCTGCAGGTCGTTGCCGGCGCCGAGCAGCAGCTGCAGTTCGGAGCCGAAGCTGTTGAAGAACTGGCCAAAGACCTGGACCTCGTTGCCGGGCAGGACGTGCAGGTCCTCCGGCTGCACCTGATCGATGCGGGCGACGTCGACCTGGACGTAGAGGTACGACGCGACGGTGGACTGACCGTCACCATTCTCGAGGACGAGGGGCTGCGTGCCGGGCGAGAGGGCCGGCGGCGCCGGGAACTGCACGCGGTCGAAGCCGGCGGCGCCGCCCTTGTCGACGGGCAGGTCGAGGGTCGTGCCGGCGAGCACGATGCGCACACCATCCTCGTCGAAGTCGCGGCCGGCGACGGTGATCAGGTTGCGGCCCTGCAGCGGACCGCTGGCGGGCTCGACGAAGACGATGGTGGGGCCCACGCCCTGGGGCTCGAAGACCTCGATGTCGCCCGAGCTCACGGTCTGGCCGTCGGGGTTTTCGATCTCGACGGTCGCGGTGCCCACCGGCAGCGGCGGCGAGGTGAGCAGCACCGTCGTGGCACCGGCCCGCACCGTCGACAGCGGCGCCACCGCGCGGCCGTCGATGTGGAAGAGGGCCACCAGCCCCTCGCGGAAGCTCTGTCCCGAGACGATCAGCAGCGTGCCGCCCGTCGTCGGCAGGCGCCCAGGCAGGACGCCGTCGATGGCCGGCGGCGGGAAGAAGTAGGTGAACACGTTCGGCCGCTGCGTCGACTGACCGTCGGGGTTGACGATCGAGATGCCGACGGGGCCGTTGAAGTTGACGGCCGGCGAACGCAGCGAGATGGACGTCGCGTCGACGGTGAGCACCGTCGCCTCGGCGGTGCCGAAGAGCACGCGGGTGCCCTCGACGAAGCCGGTGCCGGTGATCGTCAACGTGTCGCCGCCATCGGCGGGCCCCGTCGCCGGGTCGACACTCGTGAAGGTCGGCGCCGGGCCCACCGGCTCGGCGAAGCGGAAGGCGACGCCGTTGGACTTCGCGCCATACACACCGGGGGCGATCTGGTTCTGCACCGTGACGACGACGGTGCCGGCCGGCCCACCGGCCACCGGCACGCGCAGCTCACCGCCCGAGATGAACGTCGCCTCGACGCTGAGGTCGCCGAAGTTCACCTGCGGCGGCCCCTCGGCGCTCGTGAAGAAGCTGCCGAGGATCGTGATCGGATCGGCGAGCCCCGTCGTCGGCGCCACATCGGGCAGGACGACGTCGATGCGGGCCGCGGGCGGATCGTAGAGGAAGGCCTCGGGCAGCGTCGCCGCCTGGCCATCGCCGCCGGCCTCGATGGACGGGTTGGCGACGACGGCCGTCGCCGGGTTCTTGCCGACCTCGAGGGAGCCCGGCGGCATGAGGCCGGTGACGACGCTCTCGCCGGTGGCGGGGTCCTCGGTGATGACGACGTCGAGGGCGCGGAAGTCGGCGAAGGAGACGATGGCCCCCTGCTGGAAGCCACGGCCACGCAGCGTAAACGGCGTGCCGCCCTCGAGGGGACCAGCGTTGGGAGCGATGGCCTCGCCGTCGGAGAACTCCGGGCCGCGGCTCAGCTCACACGAGAGCTTGAAGGGAGCGGGCTCGTCGGCGGCGAGGCCGCCGGGCACGAGGGGCAGCTCGCCCAGCTCGACGCGACCGAGGATGACGACGACGCGGCGGGTGGCCTCCTTGTCATCGTTGACGACGTCGACGCCCTCGGCGCCGTTCTCCGGGTGGCGCGACGAGGTGATCACGCGCTCGACGGCGTTTTCGGCGTTGAGGCCGACGACGGCGACGTCGAGGTCGGTCTCGAGGCCGGTGAGGCTCACGGCGAGGCGGCTCTCGGGGGGCACGTCGATGACGAAGCCGCGGTCGGCCGGCATGCGGAACGCGTTGCTGCCCTCGGTGACGGCGAGGATGGCGCCGGTGCGCACGAGGCCGGCGGTCGTGATCTCCTGCCCGGAGAAGAGCTCCTCGCCGGGGAAGGCGCTCACCGGGATGGTGCCGCTGCCGACCTCGAGGGTGGCGCCGATGTCGGGCTCGACGTAGCTCTCGGGGCGGGGCCGCAGCGTGCCGTCGGCGTTGGCGATGACCTTCACGCGGGTGGCCTGCACGACGTTGGTGACGGTGTCGCGGGCCGTGACCTGCACGCCCGCCGTCGTCAGAAACGCGTTCACCGGCGCAAACGACACCGCCACGAGCAGCTCGTCGCCGGGGTTGACGATGGTGTTGATCTCGTCGGCGGGGAGGCTGCGGCGGGGCCGGTCGACGGGGCCGCCGAAGGGATCGAAGAGCGACAGCGCCACGCCCTGCCCGCCACCCACCTCGAGGCTGTCGAAGGTGATGGGGTTCGGGCCGCGGTTCTCGAGGACGATGACCTGGCGCGCGAACTGGCCGAGGCGGATGCCGGAGGCGAACTGCAGCGTCTCCGGGCTCGCCTCGATGAATTGGGCCTGGGGCGCCGGGTCGATGCCGCGGCCCCCCTCCACCGTCGCCGGGGCGAGGTCGAGCATGTTGGTGGTGCCGTTGCGGTTGCGGTCGAACTCGAGGGAGCAGGCGCCGTCGACGTCGATGTCGCAGGTCTCGAAGACGACGCCGGCGAAGTCGAGGCCGGTGGTCTGGCCGAGGGCGATGTCGACGGTGTCGATGGCGCGGCCGAGCAGCACCTCCTCGCTGTCTTCGGTGAAGCGGCCATAGACCCGCAGCGTGGCGGCGCGGCGCCCGTCGCTGGCGTTCTGCAGCTCGAAGGTCCCCGACAGGGTGAGGTCGTCGGCGAGGACGAGGTCGGTCTCGGGCAGCGCGCTGCCGGAGAGCTCGAGGGTGACCCGCACCAGGGCCCGCTGCTCGGCGGGGAGGGCCTCGATCAGCAGCCCGTCCGGCAACCGCAGCGGCGTCGGCGGCGGCGCCTCACAGCCCACAAGGGCGGCGACGGTGACGAGGCAGACCTGGACAAAGCGGGACGTGCGCATCTGGCGACTGTGCGTCGAACCGCCACCCCCGGTCAGTTGCCGCGCGCTGCATGTCTCGCTTTGAGCGTTTTCACGCGGTGCCACCGCGCCCACCGCGTGCTTTCCCGCGCCGCAGCCGGGCTGTGGATCGTGTGGGGCGATGTAGGCTCAGGATATGTGCCGCAACATCAAGCCGCTCTTCCCCTTTGAGCCGCCGGCGACCGACGACGAGATCCGCGCCGCCGCCCTCCAGTTCGTCCGCAAGATCTCGGGCACGACGAAGCCGTCGAAGAAGAACCAGGCCGCCTGCGACGCCGCCGTCGACGCCATCTTCGTCGCCAGCAAGACGCTCCTCGACGGCCTCGTGCGCACCGGCCCGCTGAAGGACCGCGCCACCGAGCGTGAGAAGGCCCGGGCGAGAAACGCCCTGCGCTTCGCGAAGGCGCCGCCGCCGCCGAAGGCGCCGCTGTTGCCGTGAGCGGGCGCCGTCGACGTCAGAGCCCGTACATCACGCCGAGCGTGGCCACGACGCCGACGAACGGAGACGCCGCGTCGATCGGTGACATCACCCAGACGCGGGCCTGGAAGCGCAGATCCCACGAGGGAGCGATGGCCCGGTCGGTGCCGACGACGGCCTCGCCGCCGACGAGGGTCAGGGGCTTCGGGTCGGTGATGTGGCCGACGAAGCTGCCGTGCCCCACGAGGGGCCCGAGCCCGAGATGGTGGCGGACACCCTCCGACGTCCCCGACGCCACCAGCGGCAGACCGAGCTGCCCCTGCATGAACCCGATGAGGAAGAACTGATCGAGCACGCCGTCGACGTGGGGCTCGAGCGAGAACGTCTCCGTGACACGGAACCGGCCGGTGAGCCCGGCCGACGCCCCCGCCATCGGAAGCAGCAGGAACGCCCCATTGAGCCCGACCCGGGCCCCGAGCGCCACCGACGGCGACGACGGCGCCGGCGACGGCGACGACGGCGCCGGCGACGGCGGCGACGACGACGACGACGACGACGACGACGGCGACGGCGACGACGGCGACGGCGACGACGGCGACGACGGCGACGACGGCATCTCGGCGCGCGCGTCGAGGGACGCGAGCAGGCCACACACCACCGCCATCACCACTCTTGTCATGGTCGCCCTTCAGGTGCCGGGATCACGGCGTCGTCGGCCGCGGGAGTATCTCCGTCGACTGACCGTCAATGAGGACGACCAGCGTCCCGGTGAAGCCCTCGGATTCGAGCCAGGCCGCGTAGGCGTCCGCGACGTCGGCGGTGAGCGCGACACTGATTTCCCGCGCCCTGGCACCGAACTGCTGCAGCTGCGCCAGATTCAGCCCGCTTCCCGAGATTCCGAGTTCATTGACCGGTTGGGCCAGAAGGTCGATCTCGACCGTGACACCCTCCCAGGAGGGCTGCGCACCGACATCCAATCTGCGCCACCCCTCCATCGGGGCGGTGGCGCGGAGGCGCACGGAGCCACCGTCCATCACCGTGAAACCGGCACTGGACAGCCCGAAGGTCGGCGGTTCATCGAGCGTCATGTCGATCGATGGCGCGCGAACGCTTCCCCCCTGATACCGGGTCACCACCACGCTCTCCAGGTTGATGGCGCTGACCGGAATATGGTCGATATGCGCCGTCTTGAGGATGGGGCCCTCGCCCTGGCACTGGTTGAACTCGACGCAGTATCCGGGATTGACGGACAGTTCGATGTCGTCGCGTTCACTGCTGGCGTCGAGGAACTCGGCGTCGAAGTCGAGCACCCTGATCGTCAAGCATCGGTCATCCGGGAGCGCCTCGTTCAATCCCTCCTGAGTCGTCGGAAAGCAGAATCCGCCGCCGTCACAGCCGACAGCCGTCGCGACCGCTCCCCACCACATCACCACAGCGAATCGCCTCGGTCCTGTCATGTGTCGCCCCCCGTCTGGACTGCTGGGTCTGGCGCCCGTCACCGCATCACGGATTCGTCGGACGCGGGAGGATCGTCGTCAACTCGCCATCCGCGCCCGGAGTGGTGAGCGTTCCGACGAAGCCCTCGCTTTCGAGCCAGGCCACGTATTCTGTGAGGAGGTCCGTCGGCATCGGCCCGGTATGGATGACCTGGGCGAGGGCGCCGAACTGCTGCAGCTGGCCGAGGCTCATCCCTTCGCCCCCGAACGTCAGCTCGGTGACCGGCCGGGCCGCTGGGTCGATCTCGACGGTGACGCCCTCCCAGGATGGCAGCGCTTTGGCATGCATTCGACGCCAGCCGTCCATCGGTGCGGTCGCCTGCAATCGCACCGAGCCGCCTTCCTTGACGATGAAGGTGATGACCCCACCGATCTCACGTCCAGCGCTCAGCACGATGGGCGACTCGTCGAACGTCAGATCGAGCGATTCCGCGATCATGCTTCCCCTCTGGTAGCGCGTCACCGTGATGGACTCGACCCCAGCGACCTGGCCCACCGCCACGTGATCGAGGGTCACGTGTTTCAGCCTCGAGTCTTCATCGCCGGGCGCTACCGACAGCGAGATGTCGGTCCGCTCGGAGGACGCCTGCAGTGACTCGTCTTGATAGTTCAGGGTCCAGAGTTCACGACACGCCTTGTCGCTGATCTTCTCGTCGACGTCCCGCTGGTTGGCCACATAGCAGACCCCCAGATATTGGCCGCAGCCCGACGCCAGGAGCACCACAAGGGCAGCCACCATTCGGGAAACACGCTCAGTCATTCGATGACCCCATGAGATTGTTGGAATTTTCGGCGCCCTCGAGTGTGACGGAGTCCGCTGTGAACTGCGTCACATGGTTGGCCTTGTAGTCCTTCCAGTTCATGCCGTCGTAGCCCCACTCATTCACGCATCGATTATCGAAGGGAGCGGGCAGGCAGACACGCGGATAGGCGCGTAAGACGCGGACGATTTCACCCAGGTCACGACCGAGACTATTGGGCCGATCGACGACATCCCAGAGAGCCCGAGCATTGCAGATGGCGCGTTGGTGGCCAGGCGCACCAGCTCCGCAAGCACTGGCGCCACCCGTCGATCCTGGACGTTGAAGGGGACTCTCCAGACTGGTGCAGCCGCCGCGCGGTATCCCGTGACCCGCGGTGCCGCAGCCACCTACCTCGGCAGGCTGGACCTCGGGATTCCACATCCAGAATCCACCCACCACGTGCGCGAATCCTTCCCAGAATGCTGGCTTTTCGCACTCCAGAGTGAAGTCTGACCACGGGTAGTCTCCGCTTGCACCACAGGCCGCATAGGCCGTGAACTCATAGGGTGGAACACCCACATCGAGCGAGCGCCACGCGACGATGTGGCCGAGTTCGTGAGCGAGCGTGAAGGGATTGAGTGTCGCCGTGCTGGGGACCAACAGCACCTCACTGTCGGTCAGTGCGACGCCTCCCCCGCCAGGTACCCCGAGGTCATTCACGAAGATGTCGACGCCCTGCATATCGCCGAGGATCGATCCGCCGGGAGGAATGGACTGGGAGCCGAGCATCGAGTACACCTCCCGGGCAGTCAGGAAGGCCGCCGTTGGTTCACCCGGATCCACCAGCACGTTGATGGTCCGATTGCCCGTCAGATTGGTCGTCTCGGTGCGCTCGCCGATGATCACGTCCGTGATGCCCGCAGTGGTGACGCGAAAGGTTGCAGCCGGTGGCCACGCAGAAGCCACCACGGCCCCGATGGCGATGTCAGGCTGCTGGGGGTAGACCCTGGTTCTGATGCTGGTGGGTGGTGCCATGCCCGACCATGCAACTGTGTAGCGCCCGGTGGCATCGGTACGCGTCCACAACGGTGTGCAGGGGGCGTAGGCGAGGCGAACACAGACGACAACCAAGGCGTTCCGTAGCGCGATGGGATCTTGCTCGAAGCGATTGGTGAGACGAGCAGCGCCGCCATTGGCTCCATCCGCGTAGCCTGCTGCACCGTAGGGGTCGGTCCGGGGATCCGCCGCCGTGACGATGCCGGTGACGGTCCCGCTGAAGAGCTGGGCCCTGACCGCTGGTGACACCAGGGCCAGGAGAATTCCGAGGACGATCACCCTCATCGGGCACCTCCCGTGGGCAGCATCACGAGCTGGGTGCCACCGCGGCCATCGGGCTCGCATCGGGCGAAGCCCTCGGTGCAGGCGAAGTCGGCCCATGTCGTCGGCGTGAGTTTCACACCCTGGCCGTCGGGCTCCACCCGCACAAACAGCACCCGCGACACCTCGCGGGCCCGCTCGCGATGATCGACGACGGTGATCCGCACATCGAGCGCCGCCGCATGCCCCACGAGTGCCGCCGGCACATCGAGGGTGGCGCTGTCAGCGACGTCGTTCGTGAGCTCGCGGCGGGTGGGTTCTGGCGCGCTGCTGCGACCGCCAGCACCGCGCCAGCGGTAGAGCTCCACATCCAACAGGCAGGCACTGCAGTCGGCCGTCACCGCGACGCGCCCTCCCGCACTCAGCCACGCCGACACGGCCGGCACATCGACCTCATGGTGGTCGCCCGCCACAGCCACGTCCGTCACCGCGTCTTCAGGCGGCACGGCACCCATCAGGAGGGAGAGAAGCCCCCCCCCCAGCACGAACTGCTTCATCGAGAATTCCCCCGGTTCCTTGCACACCGTGCCGGACCGGGGGAAACGCGTCAAGCTGCAGATCTGGCACACATATCGTCCAGCAAGACGAATCGAATGCGGACTCAGCTGTGGTGACGATGGGGCGCGTCGCGCAGCAGCGCGAGGTCCTCGTCGACCATCATGCGGGCCAGCTCGGCGAAGCGCACCTTCGGCTCCCAGCCGAGCTGCGTGCGGGCCTTCGTGGCGTCGCCGAGGAGCAGGTCCACCTCGGTGGGGCGCACGTAGGCGGGGTCGATGACGACGTGGTCCTGCCACTTGAGGCCGACGTGGGCGAAGGCCAGCTCGCAGAACTCGCGGACGCTGTGGGTCTCGCCGGTGGCGATGACGTAGTCGTCGGGCTTCTCCTGCTGCAGCATGCGCCACATGGCCTCGACGTAGTCGCCGGCGAATCCCCAATCGCGTTTCGCGTCCAGGTTTCCGAGCCGCAATTCCTTCTTCAAGCCGAGTGAAATCGCCGCCACGCCCATCGAGATCTTGCGGGTCACAAACGACTCACCCCGACGGGGCGACTCGTGATTGAAGAGGATCCCGTTGCAGATGAAATACCCATAGGCCTCGCGATAGTTCACGGCGATATGGTGGGCGAAGACCTTGGCCGCGCCATAGGGCGAGCGGGGATAGAACGGCGTCGTCTCCTTCTGCGGCGTCTCGGCGACGAGGCCAAACATCTCCGAGCTGCCGGCCTGGTAGATGCGCGGCGACAGCCCCGAGTCGTGGATGGTCTCGAGCAGGCGCAGCGCGCCGAGGCCCACGACGTCGGCGGTGTACTCGGGGACGTCGAAGCTCACGCGCACGTGGCTCTGGGCGGCGAGGTTGTAGACCTCGTCGGGGCGCACCTGTCGCAGCACGTGGTTGATCGACGACGCGTCGCTGAGGTCGCCGTAGTGCAGGCGGTGCGGCGTGCCCGGCTTGAAGAGGTGGTCGATGCGGCCGCGGTTCATGGTGCTGGCGCGGCGCACGAGGCCGTGCACCTCGTAGCCCTTCGCCGCCAGCAGCTCGGCGAGGTAGCTGCCGTCCTGCCCCGTGACACCGGTGACCAACGCGCGCTTCATGGCTGCTCCCCTGTCGTGTCGACCTTGATCGCACAGCGCCCGACGACGCACCACCGGCGCCGTCAGCCCCCTGCGGCCTCCTGCTGCAGCGCGCGCAGCGCGGCGTCGACCAGCTCGCCCACCCACGACGAATTGGATGCATGTTCATCAGCTGGCGCTGATGAAAACGGCCGCGGCGGCGGCAACGCCACGCGCGCCCGCAGCTTCTGCATGCTCCCCACCAGCGGGGGCACCCGCCGGGTGACGAGGTCGGGGGCGGCGACGACGTCGACGCCGAGGCCCACGTGGGCCGCTGCCACCGTCGCCAGCTCGCGTACCGTCCGGCCCTGCCCCGACGCCACCACGAAGTCGTCGGCGGTCTCCAGGCTCGCGATGCCTCTCAGGGCGACGACGACGTCGCCGGCCCAGCTCCAGTCGACGACGGCGTCGGGGTCGCCGACGGTGACGCGGGCGACGGCGTCGCCGCGGAGTTTTGCGGCGGCCACCTGATACGCCACCCGCTGGGTGACGAAGTCGCGGGGGCGCCGCACGCTCTCGTGGTTGAAGAGGATGGCCCCCGAGGCCCGCACGCCCTGTCGGCGATAGCTCGCGCACACGCCGAGGCCCGCGGCCTTGCTCACGCCATAGGGCGTCGTCGGCCGCCACGGCGTCTGCTCATCCTGCGGCGACGTCGTCGGCTCGCCAAAGACGTGCGACGACGACGCATAGACGAGGTGACCGCCGCAGCCCGCGCGGCGCATCGCTTCGAGGACGGCGGCAACGCCGTGGACGTTGACGGCGAAGGCCCGCTGCCACTCGTCGAGGGCGTCGGCGGCGGCGGCCTCTGATGAGCGGTGGTAGCCGGCCAGGTAGTAGAGCTCGTCGGGCAAGAGCGCGGCGACGAGGGCCTCTACCGAGGCCGGCTCGTCGAGGCGCATGTGCCGCGGCAGACTCGTGTCTGTGTCGGTGTCGCTGACGCGGCCGTCGACGTCGGTGCCGACGACACGGGTGCCGAGGCCCACGAGGTGTTCGCGCAGGATGGTGCCGTCCTGGCCGGCCACGCCGATGATCAGGGCCCTGCGCACCATGTCACTCGCCTTTGTCTCCCTCCCCCCTCTCCACGAAGCTGGAGAGGGGGCCGGGGGGTGAGGTCGGGTCGCCGGGTTCCCCTCTCCACGAAGCTGGAGCGGGGGCCGGGCGCGAGGTCGCTTGACCTCACTCCGCCGGCGGCGGCTGCGGCAGCAGGCGCTCGGCGAGGAGCTCGGCGACGTCGCGGACCTTGATCTTCTCCTCGATGTCCTTGCTCTTGGTGCCGTCGATGATCATCGACTTGCAGAAGGGGCAGCCCACGGCGATCGTCGTCGCCCCCGTCGCCACCGCCTGCTCGGTGCGGGTCACGTTGATGCGCTCGCCGACGTGCTCCTCCATGAAGAGGCGACCGCCGCCGGCGCCGCAGCAGAAGGACTTCTCCTTGCTGCGCTCCATCTCGCGCAGCTTGCCCTTGCCACCGATCGCGTAGAGCACCTCGCGGGGCGCGTCGTACTGCTTGTTGTAGCGGCCGAGGTAGCACGGGTCGTGGAACGTGACGTGCTCCTCGAGGTGCTTCTTCGTGTCGAGCGGGATGCGCTTGTCCTTCAGGAGCTCCTGCAGCAGCTCGGTGTGGTGCTGCACGGAGAAGTCGACGCCGAACTCGCCGTACTCGTTCTTCAGTGAGTTGAAGCAGTGCGGGCAGGTCGTGAAGATCTTCTTGAACTTGTACTGCTTCATCACCTCGATGTTTTCCTGGGCGAGCTGATTGAAGAGCATCTCGTTGCCCATGCGGCGGGCCGGATCACCGGTGCACTTCTCCTCGCAGCCGAGGATGGCGAAGTCGACGTTGCTGGCCTTGAGGACCCGCACGAGGGCCTGCTGCACGCGCTTGGCGTTGTCGTCGGTGGCGCCGGCGCAGCCGACCCAGAAGAGGTACTCGACCTCGCGCTCGGGGGTCTCGGCGGCGATCTCCGAGAAGACCGGCACATCAAGGCCCTCGGTCCAGTCCTGACGCTTGTCCTGACCGAGGCCCCACGGGTTTCCGCGGCGCTCGATGTTCTTCATCGTGTTGGTGAGCTCGGAGGACATCTCGCCCTCCGTCATCACGAGGTGCTGGCGCAGACCGATCAGCGTGCCGGGCACGGCGTCGATGAGCACCGGGCAGGCCTCGAAGCAGGCGCCGCAGGTGGTGCAGGCCCAGGCCTCGTCGACGTGGATCTGGCCGTCGACGAGATTGAGCTGACCGTCGAGGGGCCGCACGAGGGCCGGATCGTCGTGGTCGAACTCGTCCTTGTTGATGAGCGGGAACAGCTCGAGGCCGGCTTCCTTCTCCTTGTTGGCCTCGACGGGGCGGCCAAACACATCGCGCACAGACAGGAGGGCCTCGCCGTTGTGACGCAGCAGGTTGCGCTTGAGATCGCGCATGACCTTCTTCGGCTTCAGCGGCTTGTGGGTGAGGTGGGCGGGGCAGACGTCGTTGCAGCGGCCGCACTCGGTGCACGAGACGCTCTGCAGCAGGCTCTGCACGGGGATCTGGTTGATGCGGGAGAAGCCGTATTCCTCGGCGGTCTCGAAGTAGATCTTCGGCGGCAGGCCCATGGCGCGGGCGCGCTCCTCGGGCTTCTTCGCCTTCTCGGCGGCGGCCACCTCGGGCTGACGCCAGGCGTAGGTGCCCTTCTTGAACATGAACGTGTTGGGGCCGGCCCACACGACGTGCATGTGCTTGGAGTGCGGGATGTACATGCCGAAGAAGGCGAAGATGACGAGGTGCATCCACCAGCCGGCGAAGTTCCAGAACTGCACGGTGGGCTTGCTGGCGATCACCGTCCACGGCAGCGCCACGATCGACGACACGGGCTGGCGCCAGTCGAAGTGCCACACGAAGTCGTGGTGCATGAGGTGGTGGGTGCCGAGGTAGATGAAGAACGAGAAGTAGAGGGTCCACTCGAAGAGCAGGATCGCCTCGTGGTCGCCGGTGCGCGGCATGAGGCGGGGCGTCACGCCCGACCAGCGACGGATGAGGGCGATGGTGCCGGCCGTCATCGCCAGCGCCGCCGCGACCTCCTGGCTCAGGTGGTAGAGGACGATGAGCGGATGCTCCTTCGACAGGCCCGGGAGCCGCTCGAAGAGGAACGGTTCACGGCCGAAGGCCTTCAGGAACCACGTCATGCCCTCGAGGACGACCTCGACGTGGCCGACGAGCAGGACGAGGAAGCTGTACATGAAGATCATGTGCAGCGAGCCGCTCAGGCGGTCCTCGAGGTTCTTCTTGTGGCCGAACACGATCGAGAAGACCATGTTGATGCGGCTGCCGACGAAGTCCGAGAGGCTCTCGGTGCGGACACCGGTGTTCACCATCCGCCCGATCTTCACGAGCGAGTACGCCATGTAGGTCATGGCGAGGCCGACGAACGTCGTCGCGGCGATGGAGAAGACGAAGGGGAAGATCATCGGCGCTCCTCGGCCCTCGTCGTGCGGGGCTCTCGGGGGTCGGTTGACACGAGTGTCAAACAGTGACGCATCGGGTCATATGACCCGTCGTCGTCGATGGCAACCTGGACGCGACACTTCTGCCGCGGCGGCGGCGGCGGCGGCCCGGGCGGGCCGGCCTACACCCTGAGGATCGACACCGTGGGCTCCACGGCGGCGCCGGCGCCCGTCGAGGCGTCCCAGACGAGCAGGACGGGCTGGCCCTCCTTCGCGAGGCCGAAGGCGCGGACGGCGGCGCGGGCGGCGTGCTGGGGCCGCATGAGCTCGCTCTCGGCCCGCACCTGGGGGATGAGGCCCCAGCAGAGGGACAGGCGGCGGGCGAGGGCGGGCTCGCTCGTCAGCGCGATCACGGGGGCGGCGGGCCGCTCGGCCGAGACGAGGCGGGCCGTTCGCCCCGATCGGGTGGGGACGACGACGGCGCGGACCTCGAGGTCACGGGACAGCAACGACGTCGCGCGGCTGAGGGCCTCGCCGGCGTCGGCGGCGTGGACCCCGAGGCTGTCCTTGCGGGTGTGGGCGTCGTCGAGGGCGCCGTGCAGGCCGTGGCGCCACTGGTAGCCCTCCATGAGGCGCAGCACGCGGTCCATCGTCTGCACCGCCTCGACGGGGAACTTCCCGGCCGCCGTCTCCGCCGACAGCATGACGGCGTCGGCGCGGGACTGGGCGGCGGCGGCGACGTCGGTGACCTCGGCGCGGGTCGGCCTTGCGTTGTCGATCATGCTCTCGAGCATCTGGGTGGCGACGATGACGGGCTTGTTCTTCGCAATCGCCAGGCGCACGAGCTCGCTCTGCAAGAGCGGCACCTCCTCGGGCAGCATCTCCACGCCGAGGTCGCCGCGGGCCACCATGATGCCGTCGGTGGCGTCGAAGATCTCGTCGATGGCGTCGATGGCCTCGGGCTTCTCGATCTTGGCGATGAGGGGCACGGTGCCGTGGCCGTGGGCCGTGAGCAGGTCCTTGAGGATGGCGACGTCGGCGGCGTTGCGCACGAACGACAGCGCCACGAAGTCGACACCGTGCGACGTCGCAAACAGGGCGTCGGCCTTGTCCTTCTCGGTGACGGCGGGCGTCGACACGGCGACGCCGGGCAGGTTCATGCCCTTCTTGTCCTTGAGGCGGCCGCCCTGCACGACGAGGCAGCGGACCTCGCTCGCGCCGTCGGTGGCGACGACCTTGAGCTCGAGCTTGCCGTCGTCGAGCAGCACGCGATCGCCGGGCTTCACGTCCTGCGCCAGCTCCCGGTACTGCGAGGGCACGAGCACGCCGGCGGCGCCAGCGCTGCCGACGACGTCGCGGGTCGTCACGGTGATCTCGGTGCCGCTCTTGAGGTCGACGCCGCCGCCCTCGAAGAGGCCGACGCGGATCTTGGGGCCGCAAAGGTCGGCGAGGATCGCGGTGTGCCGGCCGAGGCGCTCGGCGACGCGACGGATGCGGGCGATGCTCTGCCCATGCACCTCGTGGGTGCCGTGCGAGAAGTTCAGGCGGAAGACGTCGACGCCAGCCTCGATGAGGGACGCGATGACCTCGTCGGTCGACGACGACGGCCCCACCGTGGCGACGATGCGGGTGCGCCGGCGGGTGAGGGCGGTGGTGCTCAGGTCGAGACGAAGCTGCTTCATGACGGGCTCCTGCCCTGTAGGGGGATGTGCGACACAGCCGCTGACGTCGAGAGCATCCGCCACGTCGGCACCGCCCCACAAGCCGACGACCGATTGCGCCACGCCGAAGACGCATCATGCTGGCGGCATGCGTGCCCTGCCCCTGCTCCTCGCGGCCCTGCTCCTCCAAGGCGCCCTCGTCGGCTGCGACGGCTGCGCCGAGCCCATCGGCGCCGACGACGAGGACGCCGGCACCGGCAGCGAGGGCGAAGGCGAAGGCGAGGGTGAAGGCGAGGGTGAAGGCGAAGGAGAGGGTGAAGGCGAAGGTGAGGGCGAAGGCGAGGGCGAGGGTGAAGGCGAGGTCGTCGACGGCGGCAACGGCTTCGACCTCGGCGGCCTCGTCGACGGCGGCGTCCTCGACTGCCTGCCGGGCGAGCTGCCCGAGCTGTCCGTCGGCGGCGCCTTCGACGTGCTGGCGCTGTCGCCCTACAGCGGCCGCAGCGAGCCCGGCGTGAAGTGCGGCGACGTCGTCTGCGACCAGGGCGTGCCCTGCTGCTCCGTCTGTGGCTTCGGCGCCTGCGCGGCCGCGAACGACCAGGGCGTCGTCGAGTGCCCGCCGTTCACGGCGAGCTACGCCTGCGACGGCGACGAGGAGTGCCCGGGCAGCGACATCTGCTGCTTCTCGCTGCAGGGCAGCACCTGCAAGCCGCGCAGCGAGTGCGAGCTCACCATCGGCGACACCCTCGGCCAGTTCATCGTCGACGGCGGCATCCAGCTGCCCGACCCCGTCGACGGCGGCTTCATCGACGGCGGCTTCGTCAGCGTCGCCGTCGACGGCGGCGTCCGCGAGGATCCGGTCCTCGACGGCGGCTTCACCGACGGCGGCTTCGAGGGCGACGACCCGGCAAACCCCGCCATCCCCGGCGCCCCCATCGACGGCGGCACCATCACGGTGGCCCTCGACGGCGGCTTCCGCGACGACGGCGTCGACGGCGGCCCCGGCCCGGTGCCCGACGCCGGCTCCCTCGGCGACGCCGTGCAGGGCGTGCTCGATCAGGGCGCCCCCGTGTGCCGCTCCAGCTTCACCGACTGCAACATCTTCGCGCTCGAGGCCTGCTGCACGTCGGAGCGCCTCACCGCCGTCGACCTCGGCTTCTGTATCCCGGCCCTCGTCTGCCTCGGCAATGTCCTGCCGTGATTTCACTCGATGTCGATCGGCCGACGGAGGAACCGTCGGCCGTTCGACATCGAATGAAATCACTCGTCTTGATTGATTTCATCGGCCTCCGGCCGATGAATGTACGGAACATTCGCACCCCGAAGGGTGCGAATTCGGGCGCGAGCGCCCGAAATCCCCGCTGCCGCGAGGGCTGGGCGCCCGTCGCTTCCGACAGGGCTGGGCACCTTCGCTGCACGACGGGCGCTCACGCCACGCGGCAGCGGGGATTCAGCGCGCAGCGCTGAATCGCATCAGGGCCGTGAACTTCACCGCAGACAGGAGTGCTGACGGTTCCTCCGTCAGCACTCCTGTCTGCGGGGAAGTTCACGCCCCGTCGGGCTTTACGCCGATGGCCTTGCCCTTCACGTTGACGCAGCTCTTCACCTTCTTCGTGATGGGGTTCCAGTCCTCGGTGACGTCGGCCTCGACGCGCGGCGACAGGATCGCGTCGGCGTCGGGGATCGACTCAATCGCCTTGTAGAGGGCGATCTTCTCGGCGATGTCGGCGCCGTTGGGCGTGTCGACCTGCACGCCGAGGAACGCCGCGAGGATCGGGTTCACGTTGGCGGTGGAGTTCAGGTTCACGCCGCGCAGCGACTCGGACTGCTTTTCTGTCGTGTCGCCGGGTCGTCTCAACGAACCGATCAGACGTGTCTCGATTCATCGCGGCAGGATCGCTACAGTGCTGCCGATGCGTGGTTCACGACGACAGCTGCTGCTCACCGGGGTGGCGACCCTCACCGCCACCGCCGCGCGGGCCATCGGGCCCACCAGCGAGGTGGGCGCGGGCGTCATCGCCCATGGCGGCACCTGGGACCATCGCCCCGAGGCCGTGCGGCGCCTGCTGTGGGAAACCGGCAAGCGCACGAGCATCAATGCCGCCCGGGAGCGGACCGTCGTGCGCCTCGACGACGACCGCTCGGCCGAGGCCAACGCCCTCTACTGGCAGCCCCTCTTGATCCTCGCGGGCGAGGGCCCGCTGCCCCCGTTCTCGGAGGCAGCCCGTCGTCGCCTCGAGCGGCACCTGCGCTTCGGCGGCCTGCTGCTCGTCGACGCGCCGTCGCCGTCGGATCCGTTCATCGCCGACGCCCGCCGCGAGCTCGCCCTCGTGCTGCCGGGCGTGACACCGCGTCGCATCGACAAGGACCACGTCGTCATGAAGAGCTTCTTCCTCGTGCCTCGCGCCGAGGGGCGGCTGCGGGCGAGCGAGACCCTCGAGGCGATGGACCTCGGCGACCGCGCCGCCGTGCTCATCTCGGAGAACGATCTGCTCGGGGCCTTCGAGCGCGACCGCTTCGGCACCTGGCGCTTCGAGTGCGAGCCCGACGGCGACCCCCAGCGGGAGCGGGCCTTCCGCCTCGGCATCAACATCATGATGCTCGCCACCTGCCTCGACTACAAAGAGGACCAGGTGCACATCCCCTTCATCATGAAGAAGAAGCGCCGATGAGCCTGGGCGTCCTGCTCGCCGTCCTCGCCCTCGCCGCCGACGACGGCGCGCCGCCGCCGGCCGCCCCCGCCGGCCCCGAGGCGCCCCTGAGCGCCGTCGTCGACGACAGCGTGCCGTGTCGCCTGGCCCTGCTCGAGCTGCACAGCGCCGTCGACGTCATCGCCGCCGACGAGGCCGCCCGCCTCGGACGCGTCTTTGCCGGCGCCCTCGCCGAGGCCTCGGGCTGCGAGGTGGTGATCGCCCCGGCCTGTGCCGACGAGCCCTGCATCACCGCCACCGCCGGCACCCTCGGCGTCGCCGGCGTCGTCGGCGCGGCCCTGCACCCGGAGGAGGCCGCCGTCGTCGTCGCCGCCCGCCTGCACCACGCCGTCGACGGCCGCATCCTCACGACGACGCGGCAGCGCCTCGATCGGGAGCTGCCCGGCTCGGGCTTTGCCGCCGCCGCCGACGACCTCGTGCGGGGCATCAAGGCCCCGCGCCGGGCGCCGCCGACGCCCCCCGTGGTGGTCACGCCGCCGCCGCCGCCCGCCGAGGACGATCCCGCCGACGAGGCGCCGACGATGACGACCGCGCCGCTGGATCGTCGCCCGCAGATCTTTGGCGGCGTCGGCGTCACCGGGGCGGGCCTGCTCGTGGCGGGGGCCGGCGCCTTCGTGCTCGGCAGCGCCCTCGGCCAGCTCGGCGACGACAACCCCGCTGATGATCCGGCCGCCCGCGAGGAGGTCGTCCTCGGCGGCGTCGTCCTCGGCGTCGGCACGGCGGTGGTCGGGGCCGGCGCCACCCTCATCCTGGTGGCGCTGCTGGGCGATGGCGGATGATGTGGGACGAATACCCACCCGACGGCACCGGCATGCTTCTGGCGAGATGCCACCCGATGCAGGCAGACTGACCTCGTGAGGATTCATCCCGGCGGATTCCGGTTGGTGCTGGCTGGCCCGAAGGTGGCCAGGATCCTGCCGTTCCTGGAGCAGAAGGGGTTTGTCGCCGAGGCCTTCCAGAAGGGCAGCGAGGCGCTGAACCGCATGCGCCAGGCACCGTGTCATCTGCTGCTGCTCGAGTTGGAGTGCGGCGACACGATGGGCATCGACCTCGCCCGCGGCGCCCGCCAGGAGGGCATCTGCGGGGCGACCCTGCTCGTCGACGATCCGATGAAGTCGGGCATGATCATCTCGGCCCTCGCGCGCGGCGTCGACGCCTACGTCGCGATTCCTCCCGACGAGACCATCTTCTTCTCCCGCATCGAGACGATGCTGCTCGCCAAGTGGGGCCTCGTCGTCACGCAGCAGCAGTCCCAGCTCACCGCCGAGATCGAGCGCCTGCAGAAGGCCGTCGCCGACGCCGATGCCCACAAGGTCGCCGGTGAGCGACGCCTCAAGGAGCGGACGGCGGAGCTCGAGAAGCAGCTCGCCGCAGAAAAGAAGAAGATCGCCGACCTCGAGCGCGAGGCCAGCGTGCTGCGCGACCAGCTCGCGACGATGCACCTCGTCACCGGCGCCAAGAGCGGCCTGTCCGACGAGGGCCACGCCGAGAGCGTCGACTTCCTCCTCGACGATCCGCCGCCAAAGAAGCCCGCGCCGGCAAAGACATCTGCGCCAAAGCCAGCAGCGCCTGCCCCGAAGCCCGCGCCGACGAAGGCGACGCCGGCGCCAGCGCCGAAGCCCGCCGATCTCGACCTCGACGATCTCGGCGGTCTCGACGATCTCGACAACCTCGCCACCGTGGCCCGTCCGGCGCCAAAGCCCTTCGCCAGCCTCGACGACGAGTCGACCCAGGACATCCCCGCCAACATCGCCGCCGGTGTGCTGAAGAGCGCGCAGGCCGGCAAGGCGAAGACGCCGGCGGCCCTCGCCGACTTCGATCCGGGCGGCGGCCTCGACGACCTCGAGGACCAGGCCACGATGGCCGTTCCCCGCGACGCCGCCATCGCCGCCCTCGCCGGCATGGGGTCGGCGAAGAAGCCGGCCCCGGCCGTCGTCGACGACGTCCACACGATGGCCATGCCCGCCGAGCTCGCCCGCTCTCTCGTCGAGAGCGCGACCGGCAAGAAGCCCGCCCCCGTCGACGACGCCCGCACGATGGCGATGTCCGCCGACGCCGCCCGCGCCCTCGTCGCCGAGGCGAGCCGCACCGGCCCGGCTGCCGGCCGGCGCCCCGCCCCCGTCGAGGAGGGACCGACGCTCGCCGGGCTCAGCAGCCTCTCGCTCGAGCACACCGACGAGTTCGCGGCCCCGCCCCTCGACGACTTCGACGCCCCCACCGCGTCGGTGTCGCTCGGCCTGCCGGGCCAGAAGCCGGCCAGCCCGAAGTCGGCGCCAAAGCCCATCGACAGCATCTTCGACGAGCCCACCCCCGCCGCCGGCATCAAGGGCCCGCCCCTGCCCCGCTCCGTCGGCGTCACGCCGGCGAAGAACAGCGGCTTCGATCGACGCCCCGGCAAGCCCCCGGCCCTCGACTCGCAGGTCGTGAAGGACATCGCCCAGATGCCCTCCCTCGACAACGAAGAAGTCCTGTTCCTCGAGGACGAGTAGCCACCCGATCCACGGCGCCAGCGCTCAGCGTCGGCGCAGCATTCGCCGTCGGCTCATCATGGGCGGTGCAGGCCCTCAGCGTCGGCGCAGCGTGGCGTCGCCGCGCAGACGCTCGTCGAGGTGGCGAACGAGATGACGACGCAGGGCGACACGGCCCTCGTCGTCGACGACGCGGCCGGTGCGACGCTCGATCCACTGGGCCGCCACCTCGACGCAGCGCTCTACCCGCCCCGCCGCGAGCCGCGGGGGGTGGGGAAACGTCGTCTGCTCGTCGAGGAAGAACGCGAGGCCGTGGCGATCGACGAGGATCGGCAGCAGGCGCCGGGCGCGGCGCCACTGTTCGAGATCGACGACGACATCGGCCATGACGGCAGCATCGCCGGCGACGACGCCCACGGCGACTTCCTGACCGATGGCGACGTCGGGGACCGCGCGGTGTCACCGGGCGACAGGAGGCGACGCATGTGGGATGGATCGGGCATGTCGGAACGTCCGCGCATCGGCGGCTACGAGGTCCTCGGTCGCATCGCCCGCGGCAGCACCGCCGACGTGTTCCTCGCGACGCCGCACCTCGGCGGCGACGACACGCCCGCGGCGGTCGTGCTCGGCTTCGTCGGCGCCGGTCGTCGCGTGGCCCTCAAGCGCCTCTACCCGCACCTCGCCCTCGACGAGGACTTCCTGCGCATGTTCGTCGACGAGGTCCAGCTCATGTCGCGCTTCCGGCACGAGCACATCGTCCAGGTCCACGACCTCGACGAAGACGGCGAGACCTGCTTCGCCGTGCTCGAGCTGGTGGACGGGCCGTCGCTGTCGGCGGCGCTGCGGGTGCGGGCGCGCCGCTTCCCCGGCGTACGCGCGGTGGGCCTGCCGGCCGAGGTCGCCGTCGCCGTCGTCGCCGCCGTCGCCGACGCCCTCGTCGCCGTCCACGCCCTGACGGACGCCCGCACCGGTGAGCCCCTCGTCCTCGTGCACCGCGACGTGAACCCGCAGAACATCCTCGTGGGGCGCGACGGCGCGGTGAAGCTCGCCGACTTCGGCGTGGCCCGCTCCGCCGTCGGCCGCCGCAGCGGCACGCTGAAGACGAAGGAGACGACGGCGGGCGCTCGCAAGGGCAAGGCGAGCTACCTCGCGCCCGAGCAGATCCTCGGTCGTCATCCGCTCGACCCCGCGCGCCCCGTCGACCAGCGCGCCGACCTCTACGCCCTCGGCGCCACCCTGTGGTGCCTGCTCACCGGAACGCCGCCCTTCACCGCCGAGAGCGAGGTCGCCCTCTTCGACGCCGTGCTGCAGGCCCCGACCCCGCGCCTGCGCGACGTCGCCGCCGATGCCGACGCCGACCTCGACGCGCTGCTCGCCTCCCTGCTCGCCCGCACGCCCGACGAGCGCCCCGCCGACGCCGTCGTCGTCCGCGCCGCGCTGCAGGCCTGGCTTGCTGCCCGCGGCGTCGACGCCTCCGCCGCCGTCGCCGCCGCCGTCGTCGACCTCGGCCTGCCGTCGCTGCGCACCGCGTGATCAAGGGCGCCGCGATGTGTGGATCGTCGACCGCTGGCGCGGTTGATCAAGCGCTCCGCGCGCCCTGCGATCTGTGCGTCGCAGGTCGGTGGATGTGGGTCTGTTCGCCGGCCGCACACCCCGCGCGACCCGACCGCACAGCTGATCGGACGACCGTCGGTCGATCCCGCATCCGGATGCGGTGCGCGGCCCTGCCGGGCATTGGCCCGCTCGTTGCGTTGTTGGTGGGGCGCATGGAGGTCGGGATGATCTTCGAGGACGACGCCGACACGCTGCCGGGCATCGGCGACACAGAGCTCATGGACGCCGTCGAGTGGCTCCGCCGCGAGGGCTACCTCTCGGGCGAGGAGCGCCCCTTCGAAAAGCTCCTCGAAGACGGCTGACCCGACAGACGCCAGACGCGAAGCCAGACGGGGGAGACGCCGACGCCGACGGCCCGCTATAGCTCCGCCATGACCGCGTCCGATCACGTCCACGTCGCCGTGCACGCCCTCACCCATGAGGTCCTCGCCCAGGCCGGCCGCTGCCTCGCCGTCGCCGCGTGGCCGGCGCCGTCGCCGCCGGGCGGCACGCCGGATGTGCCCGTCGTCGAGGTCCAGGCCGGCGACGACGACATCCCCGCCATCTTCGCCTTCGCCACCGTCGTCGCCGACGACGGCCCGTGCCAGGCCCCCCTCGAGATCCGCCGCGCCGACGTCGGCGACGACAGCGTCGCCATCGGCGACGAGGTCGGCCTCGAGCTGCCCCTGCCCCGCGTGGCCGCCCTCGCCCTCGCCCTCGTCGACAACTTCATGGCCGTTCGCGACGACGACGACACCTTCCAGCCCCTGCCCGCGGACCTTGCCGCGCGCCTGCGGGAGAGTGGCCGCGTCGACGCCGTCCGCTTCGGCCTCGCCGCCCTCGTGGAACGCTTCGCCGCGCCGACGACGCCGGCCCTCGCCCGCCTCGCCGCCCTCGCCGCCCTCGGTGGTCGGCGCTGCCGCGCCGCGCTGCGCCTCGCCGGCGACGACGACGGCAGCCCGCCGTCGCTGCTGGTGCTCATGGTCGACGACGGCGTCGCCCGCGTGCTGGTCCTGCCGGCCACGCACCGACGCCAGGTCCTGCGCCAGCTCGTGAGCGCGCTGCCGCCACCGCCGCCGCCCTCGCCGCTGGCCCTGTGGCACCGCCTCGCCGACGTCGCCTGCTGGGGCGGGCCCGTCGCGGCCGGCCCGTTCTCGGCCACCGTCATCGCCGCCGAGGTCGACGGCGCCGACGTCGTCGTCACCCTGCGCCTCGCCCTGCTGGAGGGCGAGGGCGACGCCGCCCGGGTCGTCGACGAGCGCGAGGCCCGCTGCACGCTGCAGGCGCCGCCGTGGCTGCTGCAGCAGGACATCGACGACGATGGCGTCGCCCGCGCCACCGCCAGCGCCACCCGCTTCCTGCGCCGGTCGCTGGAGGCCGCCGCGGCCCTGCGCCTCGCCCCCGAGCGGATCCTCCATGGCAGCGCCTGGGCCGCCGTCGTCGCCCGCGCCGGCTTCGGCCTCGGCCTCGAGCCCCGTGGCAACATCGCCCTCGACATTGCGGACATGGACGACGAGGGCCGCGTCGCTGTCGATCTTGGTGGCGATCCCGGTGGCGGTCCTGGCGGCGACCTCGGCGGGCTCGGCGGCCCCCGCGTCGTGCTGAGCCCCGCCGACGATGCCCTGCTCGTACCGGTGACGGCCAACCGCTCGTCGCTGCCTGCGTCGGTCTCGCAGGTCCCCACCGAGGTCGGCGAGCCCGTGCTGCGCGTGGCCTACCAGCGGGGCCAGACCCTCGACGGTGACGACGAGGCCGCCCGCGCCGTCTGCCTCGCCCTCGCCCATGCCCTCGACGGTGGCGAGGCCGACCTCGAGCTCGTGCTCGTGGACGACGACGGCACCGAGCGCGAGACCCGCCTGTCGATGTGGCTGCGCGGCCTCGCCGACCTGCCCGCCGCCGGGCGCCTGCCGCCCCACGCCTCGGCCCGCGACGCCTTCGCCGACGTCATCGACGCCCTGCTGGGCTGACGACGACACAGCGACACAGAATAAAAAAAGGCCGGCGTCGCCGCCGGCCTTCTTCATGCACGCCGGATGGCGTGGCTCAGCCGCACTGGCCGGCGGTGCAGGTATCGGCGCTGTCGACGCAGATGGTGACGGTGCCACCCGCAGCGGCCTCGACCGTGGCCTCGGCGCCGTTGGTGATGTCGGTGCACTCGAAGACACCGGCCTCGGGCTCGACGCCACAGTAGGAGGTGCCGAGGCTGTCGACGACCTCGACGGCGCCTTCGGCGCAGCCGGTCACGTCGTCAGCGCAGTTGGCGCCACCCTTGCCGCCTGGGCAGATGGCCTCGGTGGAGGAGCCGGCGAGGGCGCAGTCCTCGTTCTCGGTGCACTGGGCGTCGACACACTGGCCGGCCTCGACGTCACAGATCTGGGCGGCGTCGGTGCAGTCCGCGTCCTCGGTGCAGGACTGGATGTTGCTGCCCGAGCAATCGGCGGCCATCGAGAGGAGGCCGGCGGTGGCGAGGGTCGCGAGCGAGAGCAGGGTCTTCTTCATGGGTTTGACTCCGTGGTTGCAGCGGGTTTCTGCCCCGACGTCGCCGTCAACGCAAGCTGACGGCCGTCACGACAGGAATGTCAGGGGCAGGAGCGGATGGGCCTCTGTTTCAGTGGACGATCGACCTCACAGGCGGCCGGCGGCCTTCAGGGCGAGGTAGGCGTCGACGGCGACGGCGCCAGCGCGTCCGGCCGGCGCGTCGACGACGACGGCCCCGGTGGCCGACAGCGCCGCCAGGGCCCGGCGACGGTGATCGAGCAGGTGGCGCGCAGCCGGCTGCAGCCATGGCGCCAGCGGGTCTGCAGGCGCCGGCGCCGTCTGGGCGAGGCGGGCCACGCCGGGGTCGTCGATGGCGACGACGACGGTGAGATGGCGCCCCCGCAGCGTGGCGAGGCCGCGGGCGAGGGCGCGGGCCGTGGCCTCGTCGACGACGTCGGTGACGATCACCACCAGCGAGCGGCGCTTCTGGCGACGGACGAGGGCCGCGCTCAGCTCCTGCCACGCCGTCTCGACCGCCGCCGGTTGCGCCTGCGCCGCCGCCTCGGCGAGCCGCCCGAGCTGGGCCCGCCCCTCGCGCGGCGGCACCACGGCGCGAACATCGTCGTCGACGACACAGAGGCCGGCGCGGTCGCCCTTCTCGATGGCGGCAGCCGCCACGAGCAGCGCGACCGTCGTGCCCTCGTCGTGCCGGTCGCGACCCTGGTCGTCCCTGCCGAGCATCTGTCGGCCGCTGTCGATGACGACGATGACGTCCTGGCGGGTCTCGGGAACGAGCTCCTTGACGACGAGGGCGTCGCGGCGCGCGGTGGCCTTCCAGTCGACGAGGCGGACGTCGTCGCCACGGCGATAGTCCCGCAGCGAGTCGAGCTCGCGCCCCCGCTCCACGGCCCGCTTGCGACGCGAGCCGGCGTCGTCGCCGCCGCGCACGATGCGGGTCGCTGCCTTCAGGACCGCTGCGGTGTCGATGGCCACGCCGACGTCGTCGCCCTCACCATCGCGGCGATGCCGACGACGCACGAGCCCGAGGGGGCCGAGGGTGCGGACCGCGAAGCGGCCCCGGCCGCCCTGCCCGCGCCGCAGCGCCCGCCGCTGCGTGTGCACCACGGTCGTGACGCCAGGGCGCAGCGACGTCGTCACCGTCGTCCACGACGGCGCCAGCAGCGCGGTCGTGTCGGTGACCTCGACGGTCGTCGCAAACGGCGCCGTGATCTCGAGGTCGACCATGGTGTCGCGCCCCTCGACGGCCCGCTCCGGCAGGCGACGGACGACGCCCACCCGCGCTGGCGCACCGGCGAGGATCACGTCGACGACGACGAGGAACGCGAGACCGGCGAGGACGAAGGGGGCCGCCGCGCCGATGGCCGGCACGGCGAGACCCATGACGCCGACGACGCCGGCGCCCACGAGGCTCCACAGCAGGCGCTCGCCGGGCTCGATCACGCGACCACGCCGCCCTTGTCGGCGCCGAGAATCGGCACGGTGTCGAGGATGCCCCGCAGCACGCCGGCCACGTCGAGGCCGTCGAGTTCGGCGTCGGTGGAGAGCGAGAGGCGGTGGCGCATGACGGCGACGCATACGCCCTTCACATCGTCGGGCAGCACGAAGGCACGGCCCTGCATGAGGGCCCGGGCCTGCGCCGCCCGCACCAGCATGAGCCCCGAGCGCGGTGAGGCGCCGAGGCGCAGCGCCGACGACTGCCGCGTGGCCTGCAGCAGGGCCAGCACGTAACGGCGCACGCTGTCGTCGACGGCGACGTCGAGGACGGTGGCCTGCAGCCGCGCGAGGCGGGGCCCGTCGAGCACCGGCGCCGGCAGCGCCGCCTTGTGCCGGGGCCCGAGGGCAAGGAGGCGCAGCTCGTCGTCGGCGTCGGGGTAGCCGATCACGATCTTCACGAGGAAGCGATCGGTCTGGGCCTCGGGCAGCGGGTACGTGCCCTCGAACTCGAGGGGGTTCTGGGTGGCGACGACGAAGAAGCTCGCCGGCAGCGCGTGGCGCGTGCCGTCGAGGGTCACCTGCCGCTCCTCCATGGCCTCGAGCAGCGCCGCCTGCGTCTTGGGCGGCGTGCGGTTGATCTCGTCGGCGAGCAGGACCTCGCAGAAGATCGGCCCCTTGTGGACCTCCCAGGTCTTCGTCTCGGGGCTGTAGACGCGCGTGCCGACGAGGTCGGTCGGCATGAGGTCCGGCGTGAACTGGATCCGCCCGAAGTGGAGGCCCACCGCGCTCGCCACCGCACGGGCCAGCAGCGTCTTGGCCACACCGGGCACGCCCTCAAGCAGCACATGGCCACCGGCGAGCATCGCGACGACGAGCTGCTCGATGGCGGCCTGCTGGCCGACGACGGTGCTGCCGAGCGAGGCGAGGAGGGCGTCGATGTCGGCGCGGGCGGCGGCGGCGGCGGCCGCGTCGAGCGGGGCGGGGGCAGACGTACTCACGAGGCGGCTCCTGGGCGGGGCGACGAAGACGAAGACGAAGACGACGACGACGACGAAGACGACGACGAAGACGACGGCGGCGAGGACGCCAGCAGCGCCGCGAGTCCGCGCACCCGCGCGACCGCGGCCGGCACCACGAGCCCGTCGGCGGCGATGAGCTCACCCCGACGCGGGGCGAGGGACAGGATCGTGAGGGGCACGAGCAGCATGAGACACAGCAGCGCCGTGACCGGACCGGGCCCCTCGAGAGACGCCCGCTGCCACGCCGCCGCGCCGCGGCTGAGGTGGTGCCGCTCGTCGACGACGACGCGGGCGCGACCGCGCACGAGCCACCACAGGAGCCGGGCGTTGTCGGCCTCGCCGAGGCCATCGTTGGCGAGCACGCTCGACGAGCCGAGCACGACGAGTTCCCCGGCGCCGACCGCTACGACGGCGCCGACGGCATTGACGGTGCCGGCGGCGGCCGCGGCGTCGTCGGCGGCGAGGGGCAGCACGCCGCGGGCCTGCTCGTCGATGACGACGCGACCGCCGTCGCGAGCGAACGCCTGCAGCGCCGGCGCCGCCAGCGTCGTCGTCGACGGCGGCGTGTCGGTGTCGCCGACGCAGCGGACGCCGGTGCCGGCAAGGACGGGGCGCAGCCGCTTCTGGCGGTCGGTGTCGGGGTCGCAGACCACGACGACGCGGCCGCCGTCGGCCAGCAGCTGCTGCAGTGCCGCGACCTCGCCGGACGAGAACACCGTCTGCTCCGGCGGGGGCACGAGCACGACGACGCCGGGGGCGCCGACGTCGGCGACGGCCGCCGCGAGGGCGCCCTCGCTGTCGACGCGGACGACGTCACGGCCGGCGGCTCCGAGCGCGAGGGACAAGAGGAGCCAGCCGCGCGGGCCGCCGTTGTCGACGGAGGCGATGGGATCGGCGCGCCCCGCGGGCCCGGCCCGCTGCAGGACGGCGGCGCCGACAAAGAGCACGACGGCGGCGACGAGGAGGGCCTTGAGGGGACCGGGCAGCCCGGCGGCGATGGCGCTCATCGTCCCACCGCCTGCAGCAGGGCGCGGGCCGCGGCGTCGACCTCGTCGGCGAGGCGGCGGGCGGCCGCGGCGTCGTCGTCGAGGCCGGCTGCGGCGCCACCGAAGAAGGCGCGGTCGAAGGTCGACAGGGGTGGTGCCACGATGTTCGCCGTCGCCGTCGGCAGGCGCGCGAGGACCTCGGCGCTCGTCCGCGACGGACGGACGGCGCCCTCGTCGACCTCGCCGACCCGCACGAGCAGCGCCCGGCGCAGCAGCAGCAGGGCCGCGCGGGGGTCGGCGTCGAGGCGGGCGAGGGCCTGGTCCCGCAGCGTCGCGTAGGCCGCACGGCGCTGGTGCTCGACGCCGACGACGACGTCGCCCCGGGTGTCGGCGGCGCCCACGAGGCGCGAGCGGCGCCACACACGCACGCCGACGAAGGCGCACACGAAGGCCAGCAGCAGCAGGTAGACGGTGCGGGTGTGCTCGGAGAAGCGCTGCATGCCCTCGCTCTCGAGGAGCGTCTCGAGGAAGCGCCACAGCCGCTCCAGCAGCCGCTCGGAGACGTCGTCGGCGCGGACGCCGATGAAGCGGCCGTCGGCGACCTTCAGGGCCTGCAGCGCCGCCGGCGTGGGCGCGGCGTCGACGGCGTCGCAGCCGAGGACGACGGCCCGCTCGAGCAGGGGGAGCGCGGCGTCGACGCCACCGCGGCCGAGCTCGTCGCGCACGCGGGTGGCGAGGGGCCCGGGCAAGAGCGCGGCGGCGCGGCTCACGCTGCCCGGATCACGATCACCGCGGGCGACGGCGACGGCGTCGTCGAGCACGCCACAGGGGGCGGCGGCGGCGGCGAGGGCGAGGACGACGGCGAGCACGGGGCGCAGTCTGCCCCGGATCGATCGTCGACGTCACGCGTGCTCGTAGCGGACGCGCAGATCGAAGGTGAACAGGGCCAGCAGCAGGCCCGAGAGCGGGATGACGGCGGCGTTGGTGACGACCTCGATGAGGCCGAAGGGCACCGCGAACCACAGCGGCAGGTGGCTCAGGCCGGGCAGGCCGCCGTTGGAGAAGCTCCAGCCGGTGATGAAGGCCACCACCAGGCGCGGCACGACGAAGAGGGACTGCAGCACCGAGCTGATGCCGAGGGCGATGAGCAGCAGCACGCTGAGTCGGAAGCGCGGCGTGTCGATGAAGGGCAGGCCACGGGGCGCCGTCAGCGCCGACGAGCGGCCCAGCGCGGCGAACAACGAGCGGCCCTCGCACACCACCGTCGGCGCGTAGAGGCTCCAGCGCAGCGTCAGCACGAGCATGACGACGAGGCTGCCGATGAGGCCGAGGCCGAGGCCGACAAAGAGCAGCGGCACCAGGCCCGTCTGCAGCGCGACGACGCCGGCCAGCACCGTCGGGGCCAACAGAGCCATCGTCGTCGTGCCCGAGACGACGAGCATGAACAGCAGGCTCGTGAGGATGAGGGGACCGCCCCGCACCGCCATCCGCGCGAGGGCCTCGCGCGCCGATGAGGGGCGCCCCGCAAAGGCCTGCTCGCCGACGACGGTGACGGCCCCCATCAGGACCTGTTGCGTCGCAAATGCCGCGGCAAGGAAGCCGACGACGATGCCGAAATCTGGCAGCGCCGCGAGCAGGTCCTCCGGCGTCGCGCCGCCGGGCTTCAAGAGCATCGGCCCGAGGCCCGCCATGAAGCTCTGCGAGACCTCGCGCAGCAGCACGTCGACGGCGCAGAACGGCACGGCCAGCGAGAACACGACGGCGAAGTTGCGCCGCAGCACCGAGACGGCGTCGGAGATCACCTCGCCGGTGGTGCGCGGCTCGTGGGCCGACCAGTCGATGGCGTCGGGGCTGCTGGCGGCGGCGGCGGAGGTTTCGGACATGGCAGGCATCCTAGCCAAACCGTCACCCACCACATCGCATTCGCCGTGCGGTTCCCCCGCGGCGGACGCCTTCCAAGCTGCTATGTCGCCCGGACCGGTCGTTCCTGGAGCCCCTCGTGCCCACGCTCGTCACCCGCCCCCGCGTCATCGCCCTCGTCACCCTTGCCCTGCTCGTCTCGGCGACGGCGCTCGGCGCCACGCCCACCGACGGCGTCGTCGACGACAGCCTGCCCGGCCAGCTGAAGGCGGCCCTGTCGGCCGGCAACCTCGGCGTCGCCGTCGCCCTCGTGATGGCCGGCGGCCTCCTCACGGCCCTGTCGCCGTGCGTCTACCCGCTCATCCCCATCACGCTGTCGATCCTCGGCGCCCGCCAGGCGTCGTCGGCGCTGCGGGGCTTCCTGCTGGCGGCCACCTACGTGTCGGGAATGGTGGTCCTCTACACCACCCTCGGCGTGTCGTTCGCGTGGGCCGGTGTCCTCGCCGGCAGCGCGCTGCAGTCACCCCTCGTCACCATCGGCGTCGCGCTGTTCTGCATCATCATGGCCGCCAGCATGTTCGGCGCCTTCGAGATGGTGCTGCCGTCGGGGCTGCAGACGCGCCTGTCGCAGGCCGGCGGCGGCGGCTTCAAGGGTGCGTTCATCATGGGCCTCGTCGCCGGCATCATCGCCGCGCCCTGCACGGGTCCGGTGCTGAGCTTCGTGCTCACGCTCATCGCCCGCGAGCGCGACCTCGCGAAGGGCGCGACCCTGATGTTCTTCTACGCCCTCGGCATGGGCCTGCCCTTCCTCGTGCTGGGCACCTTCAGCCAGGCGGTCGCGCGCATGCCCAGGAGCGGCAAGTGGATGGAGACCGTGAAGAGCGTCTTCGGCCTGCTCATGCTCGGCGCCGGCCTCTACTACCTGATGCTCGGCATCGCCCCCGTCGCCGCGGTCTTTGCGCCCCTCGGCAGCTCCGGCCACATCGTCGGCCCGGTGCTGCTCCTCGTCGGCATCGCGCTCGGCGCCCTGCACCTCAGCTTCAAGTACACGCCCGTCGTCGAGAAGGTGCGCAAGGGCGTCGGCGTGACCCTGTCGACCCTCGGCCTCGTGGCCTTCCTCGCCTGGACGAACGCGCCGGCGAAGGCCGCGTCGGGTGGTGGCATCGCCTGGGTCAAGGTCGGCGACGAGCCGACCGCCGTCGCCACCTTCGACGCCGCCGTCGCCACCGCGAAGGCCAGCGGCAAGGCCGTCATGATCGACTTCGGCGCCGACTGGTGCATCGCCTGCAAGGAGCTCGACAAGTTCACCTTCACGGACCCGGCCGTGCAGGACGAGACGGCGAAGCGCTTCATCGCCATCAAGGTCGACGCCACCAACGAGACCGAGGGGCTCACCGCCCTGCAGTCCCGCTACGGCGTCGTCGGCCTGCCCACCATCTTCTTCATCCCGAGCGACGGCGTCGCGCACACCGCCGACAAGGCCGCCGTCATCGAGCCCATCACCGGCTTCGTGAAGGCCGAGCCCTTCCTCGCCCTCATGAAGAAGGTTCCGTGACATCGAGACGTCGTCGCCGTCGGCCATGAGAGAGGGCGCCTTGCGGCGCCCTCTCTCGTGTCATCGTTCGTCGTGGTCGTTCAGAACTGCTGGGCGTCGGCCACCGTCGTCGACGACGGCGGCAGCGGGGCCTCGGCGGCCTTCGCCGGCTTGCCGGCCAGCGGGCTCTTCTTGATGCGGACGATGTCGCCGGTGACCTTGTAGCTGCGCGGGGTCACACAGCCGGCGGTGCAGCCGGACGCGAGCAGGTCGAGGCAGCCGAACTGGCTCTGCCAGGTGATGTTGGCGACGCCGTCGGCGCCCTTGGCCTGGACCTGCTTCTTCAGCTCCTCGGCGACGAAGTCCTTCGGGGTCTCACCGATGATGCCCCACAGGAAGAACCACTCGCTCTTCTCGATGGTGACGGTACCGACGCGCTCGGTCTCGCTGTCGGCGACGTCGCCGCGCAGCGTGCCGGGGAGGTCGGCGTTGACGGTGTAGCAGCCGCTGGCGCCGACGACGGCGACGGCAGCGAGGAGGGGACGGAGGATCTTCAGCATGTCAGTACCCCACGCCGGGCGTGATGCCGGTGTCGGTGGCGGGCGGCGGCGGGATGGACTCGTCGCGGACGCTCGAGCCCGAGGCGAGGATGCGGGTGCCGCGGGCGCGGAAGTCCCAGGTGCCGG
>Ga0172373_10000919_pt1 | contig 48345 bp, 31 predicted proteins | sample Lak10m_2_FD_114546 | JGI IMG/M metagenome (GOLD analysis project Ga0172373, IMG submission 114546) | Freshwater microbial communities from Kabuno Bay, South-Kivu, Congo - kab_092012_10m | ecosystem: Environmental > Aquatic > Freshwater > Lake | place: Democratic Republic of the Congo... | reverse complement strand
CAGTGAACAAAAGACATTTATCAATCTCAAACCACATCGTGTTTTGCCGCATTGGAATTACACCATCCTCCCGCACAAACCCTTCCGCAAAACCGAAAAGTAATTCTTCGGTCAGGACTAAAGAATTTTTATGATTTTCTCCTTGCTCTCTGCGTTCCCCGGCACTACACGCCGGCCAGGTGTGTGGTAAAAATGGGTTATGGACGATAAAAAATTCTGGGTTGGTTTCAATCTTATCAAAGGTATTGGCGCGGTCCGCATGCAAGGGTTGGCTGCGTATTTTGGTGACATGGAAACAGCCTGGAATGGATCCCCTGCAGATTTGGCAGAAGCAGGTCTCGGCGCGAAAGTGATCGAAAGAGTCCTCGCCGCAAGAGAAACTATCAACCTCGATAAAGTTTGGGAGCGGATCGAGTCGCAGGGTATTAAAATCCTCACATGGGGGGATGAAGCGTATCCAGCCCGTCTCAAAGAAATTGACCAGCCGCCGCCCGTGATGTACATTCGCGGCGAATATTTGCCTGATGATTTGTTTGCTGTGTCCATTGTTGGTACGCGCAAGGTTACGCCGTATGGCAGGCAGGTGACGGAGGAGATTGCGTCGTTTCTCGCTGCAAATGGTATGACCGTGATCAGCGGCCTCGCGCGCGGCGTGGATGCAATCGCGCATCAGACCGCGCTGAAAGCTGGCGGGCGGACGATAGGCATTCTCGGCTCTGGGGTAGATAAGATCTACCCGCCCGAGCATCGCGGCCTTGCCGAACAGATAGTGGAACGCGGCGCGATCATTAGTGATTATGCTGTCGGTACTCCGCCCGATGCATCGAATTTCCCCCCGCGTAACCGAATCATTTCGGGTTTATCTCTGGCAGTCGTTGTTGTGGAAGCAGCAGAAACGAGCGGCGCGTTGATCACTGCTGAGTTTGCGGCCGATCAGGGGCGCGAAATTTTTGCGGTGCCTGGGAGCATCCTTGCACCGCAGTCGAAAGGCACGAACCGATTAATTCAAAAAGGCGCGCTGCCACTGTTGACCCCAGATGACCTCATGCAGGCATTGGATTTGACTCGTGTTGGCGCACAAAAATCTGCGCGCAAAATTTTACCCGCTGATGAAACCGAAGCGCGTGTTTTGAACGTTTTAGGGAGTGAACCGCTGCATGTGGATGAGATCCGTAATCAAGCTGGTTTGCCAATTGAAAAAATATCTGCTACCCTTGCTATGATGGAGCTGAAAGGTATGGTTCGTCAGGTTGGCGGCATGAATTACGTGGCAATGCGGGAAGCCCAATCAGACTATAACGCGTAGGAGTTTTTTGTGACAGTGGATTATTCACATACATATGCAGTAATTATGGCTGGTGGCGGTGGCACTCGACTCTGGCCTGTTTCGAGAAAAGAAAAACCCAAGCAATTACTGCCCTTGCTCGGGCAGGAAACTTTGTTTCAAAGCACAGTAACACGATTGAAGAACTTGTTCTCTCCTGAGCATATATTGGTTGTAACAGTGGAGGAGCAGGCGCGCGAAATGAAATTGCAAGCGCCTGAAATTCCTGAAGAGAATTATCTGATCGAGCCCACGCCGCGCGGTACGGCCTCGGTGGTGGGCATGGCGGCGATGGTGTTGCAGAAGCGTGACCCGCATGCCTCCATGGCGATATTGCCCTCCGATCATTTCATTCGCAATGTGGACTTATTTCACTACCTGTTGAAAGCTGCCTTTGATGTTGCTGATAATGGTTATCTTGTGACATTAGGCGTTACTCCGACTGCACCTTCCACAGCTTATGGTTATATTCAACAAGGCAAGGTTTTGGATGGAGAATATAAATATCCTGCTTACACAGTGAAGAGTTTCAAAGAAAAACCAGATGAACAGACTGCCCAACAGTTGCTCCGCTCTGGCGACCATTCATGGAATAGCGGTATGTTCATTTGGCGCGCGGACACGATCATGAATGAGATTAACAGGCAGATGCCGCAGTTGAGTGCAGAGTTGAAGGTCATCGGCGAGGCGTGGGGAACCATACGGCAAAAAGAGGTTTTAAATAAACATTGGAAGGGCCTGAAAAACGAGACCGTCGACTATGGCGTCATGGAGAAGGCTGAAAGGGTTGCTGTTTTGCCTGCTGGCGGGTTAGGCTGGAGTGATGTGGGGATGTGGTCATCTATGTTTGAGGTATTGTTGCCCGATATGAATGGCAACATCGCCACCAATTCCAGCTTGCACCTTGCACATGAAACGCATAACACGATGGTTTACGGCGGCTCAATGGATCGTCTCATTGTCACCATTGGCGTGGATGATATGGTCATTGTGGATACCGGCGATGCGTTGCTGGTATGTAAGTCTGACCAGTCTCAAAAGGTGAAGGAAGTGGTTGAGCACCTGCGAAAACACAGGCAGGATAAGTTCCTATAAAATTGGTATTTGTAAAAAAACGGAAAATTGCGTAGAATGATGCCCTATCCCGTATTTATACGGGATAGATTTATGTTTGTCTTGCGAAGTTCGCGCATTCTGCGCTGGAGGTTTAATGGAAGCCTATTGTATGAAGTGCAAGGAAAAACGGGAAATCCAAAACCCTGTTGCAGCTTTTAATGCCAAAAGCTCCGCGGTTACGACAGGTGTTTGCCCCGTTTGTGGCACGAAGCTTTTTCGCATGGGTAAAACAGAAGCCCATGCTGATTTGATTCCACCGCCAAAGCCTGAGAAGGTGGAGATTCGCGAAGGGAAATTGGTAATCGTAGAATCCCCCGCGAAGGCAAAAACAGTGGGACGTTTTTTGGGGAAGGGGTATACCGTCCGTGCTTCAGTTGGACATGTGCGTGATCTGTTGAAATCACAACTGTCGGTTGATGTTGATAATGACTTTACACCGAAGTATCGTGTGCCGAATGAAAAGAAAGTAGTTGTAAAGGAACTCAAACAGCTGGCTAAGAAAGCCGAAGAGATATTCCTTGCTACCGATCCCGACCGCGAAGGCGAAGCTATTTCCTGGCATTTGATGGAAGCAGCGGAGATCGACCCCGTGCGTACCAAACGCGTGGTCTTTCATGAAATTACCGCGCCAGCCGTTGCGGAAGCTTTTTCTCATCCGCGCGATATTAATATGGACCTGGTCAACGCCCAGCAGGCGCGCCGCATTCTTGACCGTATCGTTGGTTATAGCATCAGTCCTATTTTGTGGGAGAAAGTACGTGGACGTTTGTCAGCGGGGCGGGTGCAATCGGTGGCGCTCAGGCTCATCGTTGACCGCGAGCGCGAGATTGATGATTTCAAACCCGTTGAGTATTGGTCTATTCATGCCGAACTGAAACCTGAAAATCTAAAGACCTCTTTCATTGCCAAATTGGCACGAATTGACGAGAAAGAGCCTGTCTTATCCAATGAAGCCGAAGTAAAACCAATTTTATACGACCTGGAAACTGCGGCATTTTCCGTTACCAAAGTAAAACGCGGCGAGCGTAGACGCAAACCCGCGGGACCTTTTACTACATCCACTTTGCAGCAGGAAGCCTCGCGTAAACTTGGGTTTACTGCCAAGCGTACGATGGGTCTGGCGCAGGGATTATATGAAGGTCAGGATGTCGGTGAGGGAGGCACGACAGGTCTTATCACCTATATGCGTACCGACTCGATGAATGTTTCTACAATGGCACAGGCGGAAGCGCGTGAGTATGTCACTGGTAAATACGGTGCAGACTATCTGCCTGTTGAAGCACCAGTTTATAAAACCAAGTCCGCAGGCGCGCAGGAGGCACACGAGGCTATCCGCCCGACTTCCGTCATGCGCGACCCAGAGAAAGTGAAAGAATTTCTTGACCCCGCCATGTTCAAACTTTATCGTTTGATCTGGCAGAGATTTGTAGCATCCCAGATGGAATCCGCTGTGTATGACACGCTTCAAGTGGAAGTGACAGGCAGGACAACCGAGCACGAATATCTGCTGCGCGCTTCTGGTTCGGCTGTTAAGTTTGCTGGTTACCTGGTCGTGTATGAAGAAGCCAAAAATGAAGATGCAAAAACGGATGATGACGAAGAAAATGTGAAAATTCCTGTAGGCATTGCCGAAGGGCAAAAACAGGAATTGATTCGCCTCATCCCAGAGCAGCATTTCACGCAGCCGCCGCCGCGTTTTTCGGAAGCGTCCCTCGTGCAGGCTTTGGAAGAAAACGGCATTGGACGCCCATCCACCTATGCGCCGACCATTTCTACCATTCAACAGCGTGGATATGTGGAACGCGTGGAAAAGCGTCTTATCCCCACCGACACAGGGATTCAAGTTACTGACTTGATGGCTCAATACTTCCCCGAAGTTGTAGACCTTGGTTTCACCGCTCATATGGAGGAAGACCTCGATAAGATCGCTGATGGCCAAATGACATGGACCAGCGCGATCCGCGAGTTCTACGAACCTTTCTTTGAGGATGTGAAAAAGGCACAGGCTGAAATGCCTGTCACCAAGAGCGGGCCTGAACCCATCGGGCGCAACTGTCCTGATTGCGGCAAGGAGCTTGTCATTCGTTACGGACGTTTCGGTAAATTTATTTCGTGCAGCGGCTTCCCTGAATGTCGTTACACCGAACCATGGTTGGAAAAGATCGGCGTGATCTGCCCGACCGATGGCGGCGAACTTGTGGAACGCAAAACCCGCAAAGGGCGCACCTTCTTTGGCTGTATCAATTATCCGAATTGCGAATTCACTTCGTGGAAACGCCCAATTGCCAAGCCATGCCCGAAGTGTAATGGCCTGCTGGTGATTGCAAACAAACGTGAGGCTCAATGCCTCAACTGTTCCGAGTCCTTCCTCTTGGAAGAGATCATGCCTGAGATGGCGTAACTAAGAAGGTCACGCTTGACACCTGACCTACATTAATAAGGAAAATAAAATGCATTTTTCACCTCTTCCATATCTTGACCCAGGCTCTGGCAGTTTAATCATTCAAATCGTCATCGCCGCTGTATTGGGGATCGGCGTTGCTATTCGTGCTTCGTGGGGAAGCATCAAGAAATTGTTTGGATCGAAACCGAAAGCGGATGACGACGATACAGATGGCGACTCCAATTAGCTCTGCAAGCAGACAACTCTCCGCCTCTTTCCGCGACCCAAGCGGGTTCCTGTTTTCTCGAAACGGGATTCTATACCGACAGATCAACCGCGCGTATTCAGAAGATTACGCGCGGTTGATGGATTCGGGGTTGTACGAGAAGCTGGTCAAGGCCAATTTATTGATCCCTCATGTTGAGACAGATCAAGCTCCAGCGGAGTCTGATACGGCTCTTAAAGTCATCCAGCCTGAACGTGCTCCATTCATCTCGTATCCGTATGAGTGGTCGTTCAGTCAGTTAAAAGATGCGGCGCTGGCAACGTTATCCATTCATAAACGTGCCTTGAAGCTGGGAATGTCTTTGAAGGACGCGAGCGCGTACAACATTCAATTTGTGCGCGGCAAGGCCATGTTGATCGATACGCTTTCATTTGAGATATACAAGGAAGGCAATCCGTGGACTGCGTACAAGCAATTCTGCCAGCACTTCCTCGCGCCGCTTGCATTGATGGCCTACCGCGATGTGCGTTTGAGCCAATTGCTGCGCGTGTATATTGATGGCGTGCCGCTTGACCTTGCCAGCAAGTTACTTCCATTCAAAACGAAGTTGAATTTCGGCTTACTGACTCACATTCATATTCACTCAGGTTCGCAAAAAAGATATTCTGATAAAGTAGTGGAGCCTCGCAAGGGTGGAATGAGCCAGCAGGCAATGACAGGCTTGATCGAAAGTTTGGAGAGCACAGTAAAGAAATTAACATGGACGCCCGCTGGCACGGAGTGGGGCGATTATTATGATAATACGAATTACAGCGATAACGCTTTTGAACATAAAAAGCAGCTTGTTCGTGCCTGGGCTGAAGAAAAGAGGCCCGCATTGGTCTGGGATTTGGGCGGTAATACCGGTGTGTTCAGCCGTGAGGCTGCGGCATCTGGGGCGTTCACTGCTTCTTTTGATATTGACCCTGCGGCAGTTGAACAAAATTACCGCACATTGAAAAAGAATAAAGAACAGAATATTCTCCCGTTGGTTTTGGATTTGACCAATCCGAGCCCTGCGCTTGGCTGGGATCATTCTGAACGCGATTCGTTTGGTCAACGCGGCCCTGCGGATATGGCGCTGGCTTTGGCAGTGATCCATCACCTTGCCATTTCCAACAATGTGCCGCTCCCACAGCTTGCCCAGTTTTTCGCGGCGCGCGCCAAATGTCTGGTAATCGAATTTGTTCCCAAAACTGATTCGCAGGTGAAGCGTTTGCTCTCATCCCGTAAGGATATTTTCCCGAACTACACGCGCGAGGGATTTGAGGCCGCGTTTTCCGAACAATTTAAAATTCACAAAGCAGAACCTGTCCATGATTCGGAGAGGATGCTTTATCTGATGGAATCGCAGTAATTAATCTGCCATGCAGGGGATGAAAAATACGTTGTATAATCAAACGAAAGTCATCAAGAAAAGGAGTCTTGTATGCAGTTTATCGTTGCTTTGTTGAAAAAACTGCCCATTCTGCCAATTGCTCTCTTTGTTGGAGGGTTGTTGTTGGGATTGTTGTTTGGGTATGTCATTGCACCCGTGAAATTTGTGGATGCAACCCCTGCTTATTTGCGCGCAGACTTGCAAGAAGATTACCTGCGAATGGCGATCGACTCCTTTCGTCTTAATTCGAACCCAAATTTGGCCGTACAACGCTGGCAGAATCTGGGTGTAGGCGCCCAGCAGGCTTTTAGCAATATCCAGGCAAACCCTGGCGCTGCCGACCCGAATGTGATCAAAACGTATGGCGATTTGGTTACAGCTGTGCTATCTGCGGGTGGTGGTCAACAGCCTGAAACGGCGACTGGTGGTTCAGGGCTTTCAAGCCCAATTATCATTGGCGTTTTAGGAATTGTTTTGTTGGGTGTGCTTGGCGCAGGCGGTTTTTATGCATATCGCCTTTTAGGTAATCGCGGCAGCGGAGAAGTGACTGCTGTGATGCAGGCTAATGAAATCAGCCGAAACGCTGAAAAGACCAATTTTGAAGATCTTGGTTTAGCTCCCCCCATCACACAGACCATGACCACCTATGTATTGGGCGATGATTTGTATGACGAATCATTCAGCATTGATACACAGGCTGGTGAATTCATGGGTGAGTATGGTGTGGGAGTTTCGGAAGCCATCGGTGTAGGCGACCCGAAGAAGGTCACTGCATTGGAGATATGGCTCTTCGACAAGAACGATATCAAGACAGCAACCAAGGTTTTGATGTCGCAACATGCTTTCAATGACCCTGACATCCGCTCACGCCTTGAGAGAAAAGGTGAACTCGTAGTGGTGGAGCCTCAAGCTCAGGTTTTGTTGGAAACAGCCACCCTGCAGTTGCTCGCCACTGTGGTTGACCTGGAATACGGTAAAGGCCCGATGCCGAACAACAGCTATTTTGAAAGAATTACCCTCGAATTGGCCATCTGGCCGAGACAAGGATAGAAACAAAAATCCCGTCGCATGGACGGGATTTTTGTTTGTGTTGCAACATTCATATTACATACGGGTTTATTCGATTGAAACAATTTTGAACTTGATCTTGCCGCCGGGGGCGTCCGCTTCGGCTGTATCGCCGACTTTTTTATCCATGAGCGCCTTGCCGATGGGGGATTCGTGGGAAATCTTCCCTTTGCGCGGGTCTGCTTCTGTGGGGCCGACGAGGTGATAGGTTTCCGGTTCGAAGCCTTCCTCTTGAATGGTGACATGGGAACCGATGGAAATGACGCCCGTACTTTGGGTTTTTTCGATGATGACCGAATTGCGCAAAATGGCTTCGATTTCCTGAATGCGGCCTTCGAGAAAGCCCTGGTCTTCCTTGGCTTTGTGATAGTCGGCGTTTTCGGAAAGGTCGCCCATTTGAATGGCGGAGCGCAGTCTGGCCGATAGTTCATCACGGCGTGGACCTTTGAGGTCTTCCAGTTCGGCAATGAGCTTGGCTTCACCTTCAGGGGTCAGGTAGTTGGGTTGGGACATGGCTTGCTCCTTTCTAATTCTAGTTGATGAGTCAATATTTTATAGGAAAGGGGGCAATTGTGAAGTTTCGTGCGGCCCCCTTTCATGTAAAACCAATTATGGTTTTTCGAAGGGATTGAACAGCTTCTGGTGTTCTTCGATCGCGAAGCGGTCTGTCATGCCTGCGATGTAATCGCAAATGGTTCGTTCGAGTCCGCGCTTTTCGATGAAGAACTGTATGTGTTCGGGCAGCATGGCTGGTTCGGCGCGGTAGGCATGGAACAGGTCGGAAATGATGCGCTCGGCTTTGACCTGCATCCGTACCACTCGGTAGTGACGATACAGTTTTCTGTAGAGCAGGTCTTTCAGTTCACGGTTGCGGCGCTGCATTTCCTCGCTGTAGCCAATGACGTTGTGCTTTAGCTTCTGAATATCCGCTGCGGTTTTGACCTTGCTCTTTTGTAGACGTTCATCTGTAGATGTGACCATGTCGGTGACCATGATTCCGACCAACTGGCGGATCATGCGGTGGCGTTCCATGTCATCGAGGATCGTGCCGTGCCAGTTGTAGGTCTCACGCAGGATATCCCACAGGGCGATGCCGTCAAGAATCTGCGGACGGAGCATACCCGAGCGCAGGCCATCATCCAGATCGTGCGTGGTGTAGGCCAGTTCATCGGCGACGTTGGCGATCTGTGTCTCAAGGTTGCCGCGCAGGTCGGGATTGAAGTCGCGGGCGTCGGAGATGTCATACTCCGATTCGTGCTTGACCATGCCTTCGCGCACTTCCCAGCTTAGGTTCAAGCCCGGGAATTCAGGGTAACGCTGTTCCAGTTCCGTGACGATACGCAGGGATTGTTTGTTGTGGTCGAAGCCGCCGAAGTCCTTCATCAAGCGCGCGAGGGCAATTTCACCTGAATGGCCGAAAGGGGAATGTCCCAGATCGTGAGCGAGGCAGATCGCTTCGACAAGGTCTTCGTTCCCGCCCAGAGCGCGGGCCAATGTTCGACCAATTTGAGCAACTTCCAGCGTGTGGGTGAGGCGGGTTCGGAAGTGGTCGCCTTCGAAATTGATGAAGACCTGAGTCTTGTATTCCAATCTTCGAAAAGCGGTGGTGTGCAGGATGCGGTCACGGTCGCGCTGGAAAGAGGTTCGGTACTCAGGTTCGCCGTCAAGATAGGCGCGGCCCTTTGTATCCCTGCTCCGCATTCCGTAGGGAGCGAGGCTTTTGTCTTCGTTCTCTTCCAACTGTTGACGGGTAAAGTACATGGCTGCCTTTAATAAAGACGTCATTGGGAGCCTGAAATTGGCGAAGCAATCCCCGTTTTGAGGAGGGGATTGCTTCGGGGAAAAGCACCCTCGCAATGACATTGGACTTGTGGGGCGAGAGGGGGTCGAACCCTCACGTTGTTACCAACGACAGATTTTAAGTCTGTTGCGTCTGCCGATTCCGCCATCGCCCCAACGGCCGTAATTTTACTATAAATTTTGGAGGTTTTGAATGTTGGGAATACTATAGATCCTGCCTCCCAGATACACCTATTGTGTGTCGGGTCAGGTTTTCCCCATTGGAGTAAAATAGTGGCTGGATATAAAACTGTAAAATTTTAACAAGACATGGATAGTAAACCATGGAAGGATACTAATTGATGAATTCACAGCAACAGGAGCAAAGCCTGCGCATCCGCCCCAAATGGGCTCTTTATTTTTTAGGAGGACTGGAAATTGTTATTCTCCTCCTCAGTCTTCTTGGCCAGTATTTGCGGATGTTCCCAGATTCGTATAGCATCTATTCTCACTATCAGGATAATCTTATTCACTATTTCATGATTTTGTTTGATGTTAACGCAGAAGCCAACATCACTACCTACTATAGCGTATCCATGGCGATCGCGGCTTCTTTTTTGCTTTTCTTGATCGCTTATTTCAAGCACGCTGCCAAGGATCGATACCGATTTTATTGGGCAGTGCTCGCATGGTTCGTGCTCTATATTTCAATGGATGATGCTTCCGTGATCCATGAAAAGACAAGTAGGTATTTGAAAGGCCTGACAACCCTAGGTGGATGGTTTGAATATAAATGGGTGATCATAGGGCTGGTTGTGGTGGGAGTCTTTTCCATCTCGTTTTTCAGATTTTGGCTTAATCTCGACAATAGGTACAAAATACTCTTCCTTATGTCTGCAGGTTTGTTCTTTGGCGGGGCTGTAGGCGCTGAGTTGATCGGCGGGCGCTGGGTATCCTCTTTTGGCTCAAAAAATTTCACTTACGCGCTGCTCACCACCTTTGAGCAGGGACTTCAATACGGCGGTTTGACCATGCTGGTTTATTCGCTGCTAAGCTATTTGGAATCTTATTATCCGCGGTTTTCTGTGCTAGCAAAAGATATTGTGAAGGAGAATAAGTGATGAATACACAAGCACAGGAGACGAAACTAAATGTCCAGCCGAAACGGTTCTTGTATATTATTGGCGGAGTTGGCGCCTTCCTGGTAATTCTCAGTTACATCAGCCAGTATTTGAGACTGTTCCCCGATTCGATCAATATACGTTTCCCCTTTCAAGCGGACCTTATCAGCGATTTCATATTGGAATTTGATTTTGACGGCAGGTCAAGCATTGCCATCTATTTCAATGTGCTGGTACTGAATCTAGCAGCCTGCCTGGCTTTCGTGATTGCCTATTTGAAGAACCTGAATAAAGATAAGCACAGGTTATCATGGGCTGCGCTGGCATGGATAATTTTGCTCTTTGCGATCGATAATCTTGCGGATCTTTCAAAGAAGTTTGAAATTATTGTGAAGGATAAAGCGGCTGGGAGTGTGGCGGTTGATATGCCATGGATATTGACCGGGACCGCTATTCTCTTTGCCTTGTTTTTTCTTTTCTGGATTCAGCTTGAGGGAAAATATAAACTTTTGTTTCTGGTGTCAGTTGTGATGTGCCTGGGGGGAGTGGTGGTGAAGGGGTTTGCGGGTCTTCAAGATCTGGACGCTTTGATTTTTGTTGTGTATCTTTCCATCGCGCAAGCATTGCAGTATGCAGGAAGTGCGCTTCTAAGTTATATGCTGCTCCACTACCTTACAGCAACCTTCCCGAATTTCAATGTGTTGGTTGATTCTTTGGTAGTGCGAAAGTCAAAATAGATAAATATGGACGTGAGCAATGAAACGGCTAAAATTTAGCCGTTTCATTTTTTAAATTCGCAGTGAACCATGTTAAACTATTGCGCATGACACTCCCTTTCCCCTCCACTGGAAAATCAAAAGATGAAGTCCTTGCCTCCATGTGCGCTGCGCGCGACCATGATGTGCAATGGCAAAAGGGACGCGCGTTCAGTCTGGTCTTTCATGCTGGCAAGGATGTGGATGACCTGCTGAAGGAAGCGTCCCTTTTATTTTTCTCCGAGAACGGCTTGAACCCAACGGCTTTTCCGTCCCTGCGAAAATTCGAAACGGAAATTGTTGCAATGGCGGCTTCGCTGCTTGGCGGTGATGACAATGCCGTAGGGACGGTCACATCCGGGGGAACAGAATCCCTGCTGATGGCGGTCAAGACCGCGCGCGATTGGGCAAGAAAAAATCGCCCTGAGATCAAGCAACCGGAGATGATCCTGCCGATCACAGGCCATCCAGCGTTTGAAAAAGCTGCGGAATATTTTGGAGTCAAAACGGTTCACATTCCTGTTCGGGCTGATTATCGCGCTGACGTGGATGCTGCGCGAAAAGCGGTGACTGCCAATACCATCCTGATGATCGGTTCTGCGCCCGCATATCCACACGGAGTCGTAGACCCAATTCGCGAGCTGGCGGCGATCGCACAGGAGCATGGCATTCTCTTTCACACGGATGCCTGCGTGGGCGGTTTCATGCTGCCCTTTGTCCGCAAGCTTGGATATCCTGTTCCAGAGTTTGATCTTTCCGTCCCCGGTGTTACTTCGATCTCGGCAGATTTGCATAAGTATGGATATGCAGCCAAGGGCGCTTCTGTCATTTTGTATAAGACGGCGGAACTGCGCCGCCATCAAATGTTTGTTTCAATCAACTGGCCGGGCGGAATTTATCCATCGCCGTCCATGGGTGGGACGCGTCCCGGAGGGCCGATCGCAGCAGCTTGGGCGGTAATGAATTATCTTGGCGAATCTGGCTATCTTGGATTGACCGATCAGGTGATGAAAGCCACGCGTCGTTTGCAGAACGGTGTGAATGCCACGCCCGGGTTGAAAGTTGTCAGCGACCCGGAGATGAGCGTATTTGCCATCGGTTCTGATGGACTCGATGTGTATTCATTGGCTGATGAGCTCACCAAACACAACTGGCATGTTGACCGCCAGCAGTTCCCGCCGACATTGCATATGACTGTTCAGTTCGGCCATGTGGGCATCGTGGATGAATTTCTACGCGACCTGTCTGCGGCGGCGGATGTTGTCCGCAAGCCGAGCTTCGAGAAGACAGCCAACGGGTGGCTGGTTAAGATCGCGAATTTTCTGGTGCGTATCCTGCCTGAAGCGTGGGTTACACATTTTATGGAAAAGGTATCAGGCCTGCTCGGCGGAGGAGGCGGACTTCCCAGCAAGATGGCACCGATGTATGGGCTGATCGGTTCCCTTCCAAACCGTGGCGATTTGAAGGAAATGGTGTTAGACCTGTTGGATGGAATGACCCGTTATAAAAAGTAGTTATCCCGCAGCGCCAAGGAGAATTCATGACCGCAAACACCAGGCAGGGCTATCTTTCGTTTTGGACAAAACTGGCATACGGCACAGGCGATTGGAGCCTCGCGAGTTTCGGCACGCTCCGTCAGGTGTTTTACGCCATCTTTCTCACAGATGTGGTTGGGCTCGAACCGCGCCTCGCATCCTTCGCCGCGTTGATCGGCATCATCTGGGACGCGGTCAACGACCCGATCATTGGTACGATCAGTGACCGTGTTCGTTCGCGTTGGGGACGCCGCCGTCCATTCCTTTTGCTTTTTTCAATTCCATTTGGATTGAGTTTCGTTGCGCTCTGGTGGGCGCCGCCGTTTCAGAATCAATATTTGTTGGCGGCCACTGTCTGTTTGACGTTTATGCTGAGCGACACGCTTCAAACTTTGGTCTCGATTCCGTTCTATGCGTTGACTCCTGAAATGACATCCGATTACGACGAGCGGACGAGTCTCAGCGGCTATCGCATGTTCTTCAACTTACTCGCTTCTCTCGCCACGGCAGTTGCTGCGCCCGCGATAGTGGATGCTGCGCTGGCAGGCGGCGCAACTCAACAACAGGGATACTTCATCGTCTCTGCGCTCTTTGGCGGACTGGCCGTCATTCCGTTCTTTGTCATTTTCGCGGTGGTGCGGGAGCGCGGCAATGCGGACGATGCGGCCGAGCCTGAGATCCCGTTTTTGCAAACCCTGCGCACCGCATGGAAAAATGTTCCCTTCCGATTCGCCACTGCGCTTTATATGCTGAACTGGATCACCTTCGATCTGGTTGCGCTGGCTTTGCCATTTTTTCTCGCCTATTGGGTCGCGAACGGAAACCTGCTGCAAAAGGCTCTCGGCCTTCCACTGGACTCGGCGGTCTTTGCCTGCCTGCTTGTAACTTCGGTCATCGTGCTGCCGTTTTGGGTCTGGCTGGCGCGCAAGGTCGGCAAGCAGCGTGCCTACATCATTGGTATGGTATTTTGGGCAGTCGTGCAATTGTTGATCTATTCCATTCAACCGGGCCAGGTGACTTATATTCTCGTGCTGGCTGTGCTGGCAGGCATCAGTGTTTCAACTGCGCACGTCCTGCCCGACGCGATCTTCCCCGATGTGATCGAGTGGGACGAGTTGCGCACAGGCCATCGCCGCGAAGGCATCTACTATGGCGTCAAAAATTTCGTGCGGAAATTAACGGGCGCGCTGGCGATCTTCATTGCCTTGCAGACGCTGGGCTGGTTTGGGTATCAGGCTCCGCCCGTCGGTGCGACTCAATTCTCCCAGTCTGTGCCTGCACTGCAAGCCATTCGCTTTTTGATCGGCCCCTTTGGAGCGCTGCTTTTATTCGGCGCAGTGACCATGGCTTGGTTCTACCCATTGACTCGTGAACGCCACGCCCGAGTCCGTGCCATGCTGGAGCGCAAAAAGGAACGGGCGAAGAAGAAGGATGAATAGATCAAAACTCGGAGGTGAAAGCCTTCGAGTTTTATTTTGATGCGGAATTTATAGCTGCAGGTATTATATAATAGACAAAAAATTTGCATTGGAGATTGCCATGTCCCATCCGCTTGCAGGTCAACCCGCCCCGCGTGAATTATTAACGAACATTCCCCGCCTTGTCTCTGCGTATTACACGGGGCATCCCAGCCCGGAGGACACCGCGCAGCAAGTTGCATTTGGAACTTCGGGACATCGCGGTACTTCAACTCAGGGTAGTTTCAACGAAGATCACATCCTTGCGGTCTGTCAGGCGCTGGTGGAGTATCGTCAGCAGGCAGGCATCACGGGGCCGTTATTCATCGGTAAGGATACGCACGCCCTGTCTGAACCTGCCGAGTCGACTGCTATTGAAGTCTTTGCCGCTAACGGGATCGAGATCCGCATCGCGGATGGATTCACGCCCACACCTGTTGTTTCTCACTCCATCCTCGCTTATAACCGCGCCCGTACCGGTGGGCTGGCCGATGGGGTGGTCATTACGCCTTCGCATAATCCACCGATGGATGGCGGCTTTAAATATAACCCGCCCAACGGCGGACCTGCTGGCCAAGAGATCACGAACGTCGTTCAAAAACGCGCCAATGAAATTTTGCGTGACGGACTCAAAGCCGTAAAGCGGATTTCACTTCAGCAAGCGCGCGCCGCCAGCACCACGCAGATTCATGATTATGTGATGCCGTATGTCCGTGACTTGGGCAGTGTCATCGAAATGGACAAACTCGGCGGCCTGCGTATTGGAGTGGACCCGATGGGCGGCGCGGCTGTGGATATGTGGGATGTGATCGCTGATGTGTACAAGCTCAACATCACAGTGGTCAATCGCGCCGTGGACTCGACCTTCTCTTTCATGAGCGTTGACCACGATGGCAAGATCCGCATGGATTGTTCGTCTCCTTTTGCGATGGCGGGACTGATCCGCTTGAAGGATGATTTCGACATCGCGTTTGGCAATGACCCCGATGTTGACCGTCACGGCATTGTGACTCCATCCTCTGGGCTGCTGAACCCGAATCATTTTCTCGCGGTGGCGATCCACTACTTGTACAAGAGCCGCTCAGGGTGGAGAAAAGACGCGCAGATCGGCAAGACCCTCGTTTCGTCATCTATGATCGATCGCGTTGCAAAAGATTTGGGGCGCGTCTTGAATGAAGTCCCCGTGGGTTTCAAATGGTTTGTAGATGGCCTCGTGGACGGTTCGTTCGGTTTCGGCGGCGAGGAAAGCGCGGGCGCATCCTTCCTGCGCAAGGACGGCACTGTCTGGACGACCGACAAGGACGGTATCATCCTTGACCTGCTTGCCGCGGAAATCACTGCATTGACGGGGCGCGACCCTGGCTTGCATTATCAAGACCTTGCGGCGAAGTTCGGCGCGCCTGTTTACAAACGCATTGACGCCAAAGCCAACTCGGCGCAAAAGAATGTGCTCAAGAACCTCGCGCCCGAGGATGTGAAGGCAGATACGTTAGCTGGAGAAAAAATCACCGCGCGCCTGACGGCGGCACCCGGCAACGGCGCATCCATTGGCGGCCTCAAAGTCGTCACCGACAACGGCTGGTTCGCGGCGCGTCCCTCAGGCACCGAGGAAGTGTATAAGATTTATGCCGAAAGTTTTATTGATGAAGCCCACCTCAACCGCATCTTCGCGGAAGCGCAGGAGATCGTCAGCGCGGCGTTCAAGGCGGCTGGGGCGTAGGTATAGATTTATTAACTATTAGTACAGCTCACTGATCTGAAAAGGATTGGTTTAAATTGAAATGCGCAAAGGTAAATGTATAGCGTATGAGTAAAATCAGGAATATTCAATCATTACGAGGCATCGCTGTGCTTTTGGTTGTCTTTTATCATCTCTTCTTGGTTGAAAGGAAGTTCAGTGGATTCGATACTCTTCTTCCCGATGTCCTTCAGTTTGGAATGTTTGGAGTGGATTTGTTTTTTGTGATCAGTGGATTTGTAATGGTAACGGTGACTAGAGGGAAATTTCAATCTTCCAGACAAGCTTTGCTATTTCTTTATAATCGAGTGTCCAGAATATATCCGTTGTATTGGGTGTATTCTACTCTGGCGTTGGTTGTATTTTTTATACAGCCATCATGGGTGAATAGTTCGCAGGGGAATCAAGTAAATATTATTGAATCATTTCTGTTGCTCCCTTCAAATTTACTCCCCCTTGTTCAGGTTGGGTGGACTTTAATCCACGAAATGTATTTTTATATCGTGTACTTCTTTATATTATTGCTGCTATCAGAAAACCTGCTGGCTTTTGCGGTTGGTGGCTGGGGTATATGTTTGGTTATATTTAATTTATCTTTTGCCTCGACTAATCCAATCTACAATTTGATCTTTAATCCGCTTACTTTTGAGTTTCTAGGTGGTTGTTTTCTGGCAATCGTATATCATAGTAACTGGAAAAATAAAATGAGCGGCGGCTTGCTGTTGGCTGTCTCTGCCATCGCTTTGATATTCGCTGTACTGAGCTACCTTGACTACCTTTCAGTTACAGGTGCCCCGCCTGGTGAATGGTGGCGAGTGCTTATTTACGGTTTACCGGCTTTGATCATAGTTTCTTGTCTTGTATATGCAGAGCAAAAAGGTTTTTTCATTCATTCATTTATCTCTAAAATCGGGGATATATCTTATTCTATATATCTGTCCCATTTGTTCACGATAAATGTGATTGGCAGGATATGGAAATTAATTACTGTTGACCAATTGTATGATAATGCAATTTTTGTTTTGTTCACCTTGACTGCAGTTATTTTGGTCGGCTTTCTTAGTTATTCATTGGTTGAAAATACCTTGCTAAAAATTAGTCGTAAGCTTATTTACCGCTGAGGGCAAAAAATAAAACACAGCTTGTGATTCAAACTCTCCACGCTATTGAGTCTATCTTTTCTCATGAGTAGCAATTTCTCAACTTTTTGAATTACGCTTCTTTCTCATCCTCTTCCCTGGCCACCTCACCTCTTTCCATCTTCCTCTTCAAATTCTCAGGCCACGCGGATATATCCTCCGACGGCAAAAATGTCAGGCTCGCGCTGTGCTGATTCAAAATATCGCGCGTGCGGCAGTTGAGCACGGCCTTTGCCGCGTCGATTCCTGATTGGGTCACGCCTGCCACGCCGTGGCTGAGTGTGCTTGCGCCGCACAGGTACAAGCCATCAAACTCAGTGCGCGGTGAGAATGCCCACGGCCCAACCTGTTGCGGCGATTTCTCAATGCCGTATAGATTTCCGCGCGTGGCGTTGAGATAATGTTCATTCGTCAGCGGCGTGCCGAGGCTGTAAAAGACAATGTGCTTGCTCAGCCCAGGCACGTGCTTCTCCAGTCCGCGCACCATGCGCCACGCCAGATCTTCCTTCATTGCTTCATAGTCCGCGGGACGCGACCCGTATTTTGAATTCGCCCATTTCTCAAACGCCTCATATCCCACGAACGCAAACGACTCGCAGGTGTGATGTCCGCTGTGAAGTTTCGACGGGTCCTTCAAGGTCGTCGCGGTCAGGAACATGCCGGGCGGAGTTTCATCTTTCAGCACCGCATCGGTCAGCCCGTCCGAATAAATTTTGTCCACATCGGCGTGGTCGTAGAACCAGAAGTTGCCCGAGTCGAGTCCTGCTCCGCGCAAGTCCATGTCTGTGGCAAAGAAAAGGCTCAGGCAGGAAGTGGAATATCGGACGGAATCAACTTTCCGCTTGAGTCGAGGCGAGAGCTTTTCCTTCCCGATTAATTGACCGAACGTCACCTCAGGGTCCGCATTGGAGATGACGACATCCGAGCGGATCTCTTCGCCGTTGTCCAATTCCACGCCGATCACTTTTTTCCCTTCGACGAGAATCCGCTTCACCCTACACTGAAGCCTGATCTCACCGCCCGAGCGTTTCAGCGCCCGAACAAATGCACGCGGCAGCGCGAACGCCCCGCCCAGCGGATAGTAGCCGCCGTCAAAATAGTGATGGGTGATGCCCGCGTGCATGAACGCCGAGACCTTGGATGGCGGCATCCCATGATCGCCCGCCTGACCCGCCAACACGCCGCGCAGCACAGGATCATTGATGTGCGCGTTGATGAGGTCCGCGCCTGTGGCACGCATCCACTTGAGAATAGACGGCGCACTCGCCGCCGCTTTCAATGGCTGGTTCAACTTGCCAATATTTGAAAGCGAATCCATCATGGTTGTGAGATCGGAGAAATAGGAATCAATTCCCTTTGCTTCGTGTGGAAATTGACTCTTCAATCTCTCAATTAAATTTTCTTTGCCTTTTGGAAAATCCACGCGCTTATCCCCAACGATGATGTGATCATAGCCGTCAGGGTTAAGCTCGCAGAAAGTCAGGTCTTGCGACACGCCCAGCCCTTCATAGATATTTCGCAAATGCCCGCCCTCATGCAGGTCGCCGATGTAATGTACGCCAGGACTAAAACGATAGCCTTCGAGCGTGAACGAGTGCGTCCAGCCGCCTGGCCTGTCATGCTGTTCGAGCACCAGCACCTTCTTGCCAGCTTGTGCCAGCGCAACGGCAGCGGTCAGCCCGCCCGCGCCTGAGCCGATGATGATTGCGTCGTAGGATGTGGTCATAGTTTGCTCCTTGTGGTTGATATAAAAGACTTCGGAAGTTTTACAAACTTCCGAAGTCCAGGCGTGGTTATTTATTTGCTTTGCGAAACCTTTGAATGCGTGCTTCAATATCGGCCGTAATTCTATGAGCTTCTTCCATGTCTGTTTCGTTTAAGTGCTTTTTCAATTCTGCAAAGAGGGGTTCTGTTTTTGGATTGAATGCATTCATTAAGGTCGCAATGTCGTTTTCGTAAATGCCCACACGTTCAAAACTTCCCTGGCGGTAAAGCGAAGGTAAGGCAAATAATTTCAACAAGATCAATCCCTCTACTGTGGCGCAGCGGATGGTGCGGTCCATGAATTGCCTGGTCGTTGTATATTTTTCGTCAATCGCTGCAAACAAGGGGTTTTTTGTCAGGAGGATGTCAATTTGCAGTTCACCAAATTTTCCGCGCGCAAAATACATATCTTGACTCTCGATTTTAATTTCAGGCAGTTTTGCGAGGGACGGGAGCGCCATGATGAGGTCAATATCCTGTGTGTTGCGTCCTTCAACGTAGGTCAGCAGCGCGATGCCGCCGACCAATACATAGTCTGCCTTTCGAGTTTCGAGCAGGTTAAATAATTGTTCAACCTGAGTCAATAAAGAGTCTGCATTCATAATGGCCTCAGAAGAATTCTTGAAGTTAAAGGTGATGGCGTTTCGTAGAATGTTGCCAATTTGAGGAAAACTGTTGATTGTCATATCTCTTGTGTCTATTTTACCTCGTCATGACTTGCCTTTTATCCCGCGATCCATTCCTTGCACTCTTCCCCAAGTCTCTTTATTATATCAATCGCTTTCGTAATAGACTCGCCCTCACGATTTAATTCTGCAAACGCACTTTCCACCCGTTCCTTCAATTGTACAGGTGACCATTGGAATCCATCCGCGAGTGCAACTGCGCCTTTTTCATTCATCCAATATTGCTCATTGACCGCAAAGAGCACCTGCATCAGACAGGTGACTGCCCGAAAGCAGCATCCCGCCGCGTAGGTCACATCCCCGCGTGCAATGCTTTTCTGTGCGATCCCAAGCGAAAAATCCACCTCCCACCAAAAAGAATCAAGGATCGCCTGCTTCAAGCGCGGCGGATAGGGGATGACTTGTTCCTTTAGCTTTTCGACTGTCCCATTCGGGTCATGTAAAGGGACGCACAGCGCAACCTCCGAAAGATAAATGGACGAGACAAATCCAAATGGATGCCCAGGCTGATAGACCGTTTCGATCCGCCCTGCGCGGCAGTCGTTGATGATTTTTGTCACCTTGTCAAGATCACGGTAGATAAAGTCAACGGGCACGCCGTTCACTTTGAGCCAGCCGCCGCCATTGATCCACGGTCCCCAGCCGCCAATGCCTGTCACTAGATTTTCACGGTGTTCATCGTCTATTTCATTGGCTACCTGTGCAAGCGCTGATATGTCAAGTGGTGTGACTGGGTTATAGTAAATCCCCAGATCAATATCCGAGCTTTCGGTATGCGTCCCGCGCGCGCGAGCCGCCCAACACCACGGCTTCCACGCCTTGGATGGTTTTTAATTGGTCAACGATGTTTGTGATTAGTTTGGATGCGTCCATAAAGTGAAGCTGACTATGACTTGGATGTATCCCCCAAGTCTACTTTGCGTGCGACATAATTTTCGTAATCAGGCACGAGACGATTATAGGCTTTGTCCATCAATGGGGAAGAGATCATAAAATCTGCCGAGGCGCGATTGTTGGCAATGGGGATATTCCACACCACTGCCATGCGCAGGAGCGCCTTTACATCTGGGTCGTGCGGCTGCGGTTCCAGCGGATCCCAAAAGAAAATGAGGAAATCGATCTTGCCTTCCACGATCTTTGCGCCGATCTGCTGGTCGCCGCCGAGCGGACCACTTTTCAGCTTGACAACCTTTAATCCCAATTCCTGCTCCAGAATTTTCCCTGTTGTGTCGGTGGCAAATATCTGATGGTGTGACAGCAGCACGCGGTTAAATTTCGCCCATTCCAACAGGTCCCGTTTTTTATTGTCATGCGCCACAAGGGCGATCTTCTTGCCATGCTCCATTGGGATTTTTTTATGAGGCATAATACTCCTAGTTGTGGGGGGAAAACCCGGTGGTTGAGTAGCCCTTCGCTATCGCCCAGGGCTACTCAACCACCAGTCGTTACTCGTTCGTCATCAACTTGACGTAGATCTCTTCCAATGCCGATTCCCGCATGGACAAGTCCATCAGTGTCCACTTGCTGGCAGAGACGGTTTCGAGCATTCCCGCAATTGCATCCACGTCAGCGGTGCGGAAGATGTAATTGCCGTTGACCTGTTCATAGTCAAGTTTTTGATCCGAGTGAAAGATGACCTGGTATTCACGTTTGCCCAGTCTTGCGCGGATGGCTTCCATTGTGTCGAAGATCAGCAGTTTGCCGTTCTTGATGATTCCCACACGGTCGCAAATGGTTTCAACGTGAAAGAGATTATGTGCGCTGAGTAAAATGGTTTTTCCTTCACGGCGCAGGGTCTTTAGATAATTGATGATGAAGAACGAGGTCAGCGGGTCAAGACCAGAGTTGGGTTCATCTAGGATCAGCAGGTCAGGGTCATGCAGCAGCGCGCGCGCAATGGCGGTCTTGCGCTTCATGCCTTTGGAGAATTCACCAGTCAGCTTCTTTGTCTCATGTAAGTCCAGCGAGGTGAGCAGTTCGTCGATGCGTGCCAACGCTTTTGTGCGAGGCATTTGATACAGTTCTGAGAAGAACAGCAGGTATTGCTGGGCGGTCATCGCTTCGTACAACGGACTTTCCTCGGGCAGGTAGCCGATCTTCTGTTTGATCTTCGCGCTGCCTTTTTGAATGTCCTCTCCCATGACCCGCACAATTCCCTCGCTCGGTTCGATCAGCCCTGCGATCATTTTCATGGTGGTGCTTTTTCCAGCCCCATTGTGACCGATGATTCCGACGATCTCGCCCGCACGAATTTGTAAGTTTAGCTCATGGACGACTGTAGTATTATCGTATCGCTTGGTGACATTTTCGATGGTTATCATGATGTAATTGTACTATTTTTATAAACTCGCTGGTCGGGAAGTTCTCAACAATAACGAAAGGTGTATCAAGACCAACAGAGTTGTTATTGGAGTTTTATGAATCAAATTCTTGTGATTGCATGGCGTGAAGTAACGCGCCTGCGTAAACGATTTGGCGGCGGAGCGAGTCCGCTGGCGGTGGTGGCGTTGATGGCCGTGCTGGGCTTGTCCGCGTATTATTTGCGCGATACGGTTTCGCTCGGCAGCGGCTTGTATCGAGTCGGCGTGTCGGGAGATGTGCCTGCCATTAGTGACAGCCGTTTTGCTGTGATGGAAGTGGATGTAGTGCAGGGACAAACAATGCTCGAACAAAAAGTCATAGACGTGTTCATAGACAGCTCGCAGGTCTATTCGCGTGGGGATGACAAATCGCAGTTCGCCGTGCGGGCATTGAAACAGTACATGGAAAAGCAGGAGCTGATCCGTGTGGGCAATTCCTTCCCAGATGCCGACGCGTTCCCTCTTCGAGTGGGGCTTAACTACCTCGGAGCCGCTGAGCAGGCAGCGGCGCAGAATGAAGCGGGTCCAACGTCATCGATAACAAAGCCCGAGGAAGTCATTATCCCATCCCTCACGCCACCGCCTGCGCCGTTCACACAAGTCCTCGTCGCGCTGCTTTACATCATGCCGATCACGTTCATCAGCATCTTTTTCACCAGCAGTTTTATGGATGAAAAAATGAACCGCCGCCTGACGATTTTGCTTTCCGCACCTGTGACTCCCTTTCAGATTATTTTTGGGAAGATGCTGCCTTACGCGATTTTTGCGCTCGTCTCCACCGCGCTGATAGCTGCTCTGACCAAAACGAACATTCTTCTCGCCCTGGCAATTTTCGCGCCGACCACGTTGTTCATCTTCGCGATCTATTTGATGGTGCCGCTGTTCTACCGCACGTTCAAAGATACAACTTTTATTGCAATGCTCGTGACCACGTTGACGACGGCCTATCTTGTTTTTCCTGCCATGTTCACCAATGTAAATGACCTTGCATATATTTCGCCGCTGGCGCTGGCGGTGAAGATGTATCGCAACGAGCCGTTTGGCTGGCGCGAATATTTGTTCCCGTCCCTGCCGATGGCGGCGATCTTTGGGCTTGCCATGTTTGCAGGGACGCGCCTGCTGAACGAGGAATTTTTGATGGGCTACAAGCCTCTCACACGCAAACTTAGCGACGCGATCTATTTAATGATGGCGCACTCGAAACCGTACATCGCCGTGCCGCTGTGGAGCTTGATCACCATCCCCGTTGTGTACATGACGCAGATTGTTTTTCTTGCCTTCGCGACCAACCTGCCCGTGGGGCTGATCCTCGGTTTTACGCTGTTTGCGTCCGCTCTTGTTGAGGAAGTCGTCAAGACGGTAGGTATTGTTGCGCTGGTGGAGCATGGCGCGGTGAAGTCATGGCGTGAGATCGTTGGCCTTGCATTTCTTTCTGCTTTGGGTTTTTTGGTCGGCGAAAAGCTGCTGCTGCTGGTGTCTATCAGCATGGTGTCGCAGGCTCAAGTTTCGGGTGCGTTGTTTGGCGCGGGGTTGCTCCTGTTCATTCCGTTAATCGCGCATTTTGTTTTCTCGACCATCATCACCCTGCTGCGGACGAAGTTGAAATTTCCCTATTGGCTGGCTTTGGGAATTGGAACGGTCGTGCATTTTTTCTATAACGTGTATGTGCTGAGAGGTGGAATGTGATCGCTCCGTTTTTTGCAGTCGTCAAAAAAGAATTGGCTTCGGTCATCCGCGATCGAACGATCGTCATCTCCATCTTGATTCAATTATTTATCGCTTCTTTCTCATCCGCCTTGCTCTTGGGGATGCTCTCCCTATATGACTCGGATACCATCATGAAGTTCGGCGGTGCAGGCATCAAGATCGGGGTGGTTGCTTCACCCGACACCGAGCTGGCTTCACTGATGAGCGAACGCGGGTTGACGGTCCTCCAATTCGCCACGCTCAAGGAAGCACAGACTGCATTCTTCAACAATGAGGTCAGCGCAGTGGTGGATACTCCGCTGGACGAAAACGGAATTACCCAGATCAAGCTTTATCTTCCAGAGTTGGATGCGGTCAGTTCCTTGATCCGCATGGTGATTCAGGAACCGCTCAAGCAATACGAGAATTACCTGCGCGGTCAAAAGGGAATTGAGGTCCGTTACACGGATATGAAAGGCAAACCTTCGACTTCGTATGAGTTTGTGTACTCGGTGCTCATCCCCATGTTGATGTTCTTCCCCGCCTTCGTCTCTGGCAGCATGTCTGTGGATTCGCTGACCGAGGAAGTGGAAAATAAAACCCTGCAAACTTTACTCTCCACACCGCTGAGCATCAATGGGATGGTGAGCGCGAAGATCCTGGCATCGGTGATCCTGTCCTTTGTGCAGTGCGTAGCGTGGATCGCTTTGCTGCAAATGAACGGGATCGTCATTCAAAATACAGGCTGGATTCTTTGTCTGGCTGCCATTGTGGCGGGAATCACATCCACGGCGGCGATGTTGGGCGCAGTGATGTTGCAAGACCGTGAGCGCTCGCAGTTCATTTACTCCCTGCTGTTGTTGGCTGGTGCTGGAATTAGCACCATATTAAACTCATCGCCAATCACGGCGTTGTCGCGCCTTGCGATTGGCGATGCTTATACAAGTGGATGGAATGTGGCTGTCTTTGCAGTATTTCTGGCCACGCTGTATATCGTGTTGATGAAAATGTCTCGGTGTCTGCTGGTGTAGGCTGGATGTAGTAAAAGAGGTCAGGCTTTTGCCCGACCTCTTTATGAAATACCAATTCTGACGGATTACAAACCCGCCCTGTAAAACTCTTAATCCGGCTTTAGCGCGCCCAGTGCCGCGCCGACTATGCCCGCCTGATTGAGCAATTGGGCGGTGACAACAGGCGTTTCGATGGTGAGCAGCGGTAAATATTTTTCAGACTCTTTGCTGATGCCGCCGCCGATAATGAACAGGTCGGGCCAGAACAGTTTTTCGAGGGCGGTGAAATATTTGTTCAGCCGCTTGGCGTATTTTTTCCAAGAAAGATCTTCCCGTTGACGTGCCGCATCCGAGGCGCGGAACTCTGCATCCTGGCCTTCCACTTCGAGGTGGCCAAACTCCGTGTTGGGGAGCAAGTGTCCGTGGTGGAAGATCGCGGTGCCGATGCCTGTGCCGAGGGTGATCATGATCACAGTCCCGGGCTGGCCGCGGCCTGCGCCAAAGGTCATCTCGGCAAGTCCCGCAGCATCTGCATCGTTGATCAAGGTGCATTCACAGCCCGTGACTTTTGTGAACAGCGCGTCTGCATTGGTGCCGACCCATTTTTCGGAGACGTTGGCTGCCATCATTGCCACACCGCTTTTGATAGGCGCAGGGAAACCAATGCCGATGGGTCCGCTCCAATTGAAGGAACCTGCGATCTGCTTGACCACTTCTGCGATCGGTTCAGGCTCGCCATTTTTCGGCGTCTTAATGCGGATCCGCTCCGCGAGAAGCTGGCCTGTTTCTGTATCCACAGGCGCGCCTTTGATGCCCGATCCACCTACGTCGATTCCAAGAATTTGCATTGTCTGTTCCTAAGGTTTGAATTTTATAACAGGCCGATTTAACCACATTTATCTGTTTTTGCGAAAGTGTTGTGAGTAAGGTATAGAAGAAGGAATCCGCGCTATTCGTATCTTTGTAGCGCCTTGTAAACTGCGTCTGCGCCAAACTCGATCGCCGCCGCGGGGACTCGTTCGTTCGCGGCGTGGATAGTGGTAGAGAAATTGAAATCTTCAGGAAGGGTCATCGGCAGGAAGCCGTAGGTCTGAATTCCCAGCTTGGAGAAAAATCGTCCGTCTGTGACCCCGCTCAAAAGGAGCGGGATCGGTGTTCCGTCTGGGTCGGCATCTTTCAATATCTGTGCCAGAGTATTGAACATTCCCATATCAGGTTCGGATGGTCCGGGATCAAATTGCACTACTTCAAGCTCAACATTGTCTCCAACGATCTGGCGAATCTCATTGATCATGTCCTCCGGCTTGAAGCCGGGCAGCATGCGTCCATCCATCTCAAGAGAAATTTCACCTGGAATTACATTTATCTTTGAACTTCCATGCAAAATGGTGGGGCTGACCGTGTTGTGGAATAGTGGATAAAAAACTCGGCCGTTTGCGCCAAGGGTATTCAGGATGGTCTTTGTCATGAATGGGTTGTTCAGCTGTCCAAGCAGAAAGCCCTGCACGCCGCCAAGAGCAGATGCCATCGCCTCCACCATCATTTTTGCTGGGGGAGTAATGTGTACAGGCGTATCATTTTCATCCAGTTGTTTGAGCAGTTTTGAAAGCTCCGCCATCGCGCCGCCGCGCACCGGCATCGAGCCGTGTCCGCCCTGTCCATGCACTGTGGCTTTGATCCAGCAGATTTGTTTTTCCGAGATCATGATCGGATAAAAACGCTTTTTGCCGACTTTCAATGTGAACCCGCCAAATTCGCCGATGGCGTAGCGGATGTCCTTGAATAATTCTGGATGTTCTTCCACGAGGAACTTTGCGCCGAAATCGCCGCCCGCTTCTTCGTCGCTGACAATTGCCAGCAAAATATCCCCGGCAGGCTGCAACCCTTCATCTTTTGCACGCAGGAATGCGGCCACCATCATGGCTACGCCGCCTTTCATATCCAATGCGCCGCGTCCCCAAACCACGCCATCCACTAACTTGCCTTCGAATGGCGGATGATCCCACTTCTGGTTTTCTGTGGTGACCACGTCCACGTGACCGTAGAGCAGGATCGGCTTTGCCTTTCCCGTTCCTTTGATGCGTGCAATCAGGTTCGGACGTTCGGGCGTCTTCGCTAGGATGGTGGATTCGATCCCCACATCGGATAACAATCCGCGAATGTAATTGATGCACGCGGCTTCATTCCCTGGTGGGTTGGTCGTATCGAATTGAATTAGCTTTTGTAGGATCTCTGCAGGATGGGCGTAAACTTGTGATGAGGCTGAGCCTGTTGCCATATTGTTCTCCAATTTATTTCGATTCTAATGATTATATAGCACCCCAAATAAAAAAGACAGCCGAGCAAATAAATTGATTTGTAGTATAGTTTGTTGTTGTCAGGAAACGTAATTTGAGAAAATACATAAAATAATAGGATGAAAAATGTCGTCAAATGTTGAGAGTCCGCTTGCAGAGTTGACCGGGGCCAAACAAACCATGGCATCGTGGGCAAGAATAATTGAATCCTACAAGAACATCCCAGAGATTTATAAGGATTCATGCAAGGCTCTTTTGCAGGACCGTAGCCCGTTTCCGTATGTGGTCTTTGCGCCAGCCATCAGCGATTACAAACAAAGGACCACTGAAAAGTTGCTTTGCGAGATGGACGGTATTTTCCATGTTTGGGAGCGGTCTGGTAAGCAAATTGTTTTAACTGCTTTCCCCTTGAATACCGTCTATTCGTTGGAGGTGGGGAGTGTGCTTTTGTTCTCGTGGCTCACTGTCAGCGGACTGACAAGCGAGGGCGTTTCAGGTTCCACAACTATTTCGTTCAATACCGCCACCCAGCGTTTTCTGGCTCCATTTATAAGACAAATGCGTCCTGTCCCTGAAATTGTCAGCGAAACTGAATGGCAGAAGGAACTGGCTAAATTTGATCATTTGTCATCGTCAGAGTTTAAGTTTATGAACTATGCGCGTGAAAGCCTTGTACGTGGTGACAAAGTGATTTGTTCGATCATGCAGCCAAAGATCCGAAAGCATATATTTACATTGTTTGGCCAAAGATTTTATCGGACTATGGTGTTATCGCATTTGGCGCTCTTAACCAACAGGGAAGTCATTTTTATTGGCGAAGATGAACGCACCGGGGAGATCAAAGGCAGAGGGGAGCGCTACGGCGGAGTCTGGCAGTATGTCCCCTTGCGGAATATCGCCTCGGTGGACATCACCGAGACAGAGAATGGATTTCTAACCCTGTCTATAAAACTCATTATCGCCGGCCAGCAATTGGACAAGATTTTCGAAGCCTCCAACAAAAAAGAATTGGAAGAATTTCAGAAGAAGTTAGCTCAGTCTGTTGGCGGGTAAATTTCTTCTTGAGGTTGGGAGCGGAAATCTGAGGCTTGACTGGAACTTTCATTTGTCGGTAGGCGTCTTGGGTCTATCTTTATGAAATCCAGACTTGCTTATTTCTTGTTATTCGGCTTCCTGTTTCTTGTTACCTTTCTTGTTTATGTCTTTTACGATCTGCCCTCCATCACAGCCCTTCCTGAAAACCTAAATCAACCCAGCGTTAAGATCACTGATCGCAACGGACGTTTACTCTACGATATCCTCCCAACCGAGGGCGGACGCAATGCCGCGTTGTCTGTGGAGAATATTCCGCAATGCATGAAAGATGCGACGATTGCCGTCGAAGATAAAAACTTTTATCAGAATTCGGGCGTGGATTTTGGCGGCATTATTCGCGCAGTGTGGATCAACTTAAGCGGCGGTGAGACTCTCTCAGGCGGTAGCACCATCACCCAGCAGGTGGCGCGCACCTTGCTCCTGCGCGATGAAGTGACCCAACGCACCCTGCGCCGTAAGCTGCGTGAGACGGTCCTCGCGTGGCGACTGACTCGCGCTTATTCCAAAGATGAAATCCTCGCACTGTACCTAAACCAAACCTACTACGGCGGCATGGCTTACGGGGTTGAAGCCGCATCGCAAACCTATTTTGGCAAACCCGCAGCCAATTTGCTTTTGCCCGAATGTGCCATGCTGGCAGGCTTGCCGCAAACTCCTGGAGTCTATAATCCGTTCACCAATCCAGACCTTGCGTTGGAACGTCAGCGGGTTGTGCTTGGTCTCATGGAGAAAAACGGATTCATTACCTCTGCCGAAAGGTTGGAAGCAGAGAACTCTCCGTTGAGCTACAACCCTGTGCCTTACCCCATCGAAGCGCCGCACTTTGTCTGGATGATTAAAGATCAACTTGATGAACTCTTTGCCGCTGGTCAGTTGGATGCGGCGCAGCCTTTGGTCATCCGCACCACATTGGATTTGACTATGCAGCACCTTGCGGAAGAGATTGTAAAGCGGCGTATTGCGGCGTTCAAACCGAAAGATAGAGAGACCAACCTCAACGTCAAGAATGCGGCGCTGGTTATCATTGACCCATACAGTGGGGAAGTGCTCACCTTGGTTGGCAGCGCCGATTATTTTGACGCATCCATCTATGGCGCATTAAATATGGCCACTGCGCGTAGGCAGTCAGGCTCGGCATTCAAGCCTATCATCTATGCCGCCGCGCTGGATCCGAATCAGCAACAGCCGCTCACGGCTGCATCAACGCTGGTGGATGTGGCTCACACGTTCACCACCAAGGATGGGCAGCCGTACAAGCCCGTCAATTACGATGGCAGGGAGCATGGCTTTGTTTCAGTGCGCGAGGCGCTGGCTTCGTCGCTGAACGTGCCCGCCGTGTTGACCTTGCAAAATGTGGGAATTGAAAATGTGATTGCGCTTGCCAATCAACTTGGCATTCGTTCCCTCGATGCGCCGCAAAATTATGACCTCTCTCTTGCACTGGGCGGCGGACAAATGAGTCTGCTTGAACTGTCTCGTGCCTATGCGGCCTTGGCGAATAACGGCATGTATACGGGCAGCACGTTGATTCTTGATGTCAAAGATGCGGACGGAAATCTTTTGTACGCGCCAGAAAAATATTCTGCCCTTCAAGTTGTTGATCCCCGCGTTGCCTGGCTCATCTCCGATATTCTCAGTGACGACCATGCCCGCTCAACAGGTTTTGGCATCAACAGCATTCTGAAGATTGATCGCACTGCCGCTGTGAAGACAGGCACCACTACCAACTATCACGACAACTGGACGGTCGGCTATACTCCCGATCTGCTCGTCGGTGTGTGGGTGGGCAACAGCGATTATCAAGCCATGCACAATGTCACGGGTCTCACGGGGGCGGCTCCCATATGGGCCGAGACCATGCGCTCCATTTTGCAAGGCCGCCCCGATAAAATTTTTGAGCGGCCAGACGGCCTGCTTCAATTCGAAGTCTGCGATCTCTCGGGCTTGCTTCCTACGGACGCCTGCCCGCACATCAAAAAAGAATGGTTCATCGCGGGCACGCAGCCGATTACATCCGATACCTTTTATCAGCGCACTGCTTCAGGCGAGATCGTTTTGAACATTCCCATTGAAGCGCAGGATTGGGCGCGCTCGCAAGGTCTGCCTTTATTGGATGATGCCAATGGGACGACTCCCTCAACAAACTCCCTGGCCCTCATATCTCCTGTCGATAAAACAACCTATCGCCTCACCCCAGACCTTGACCTGAGCACCCAACAAATATCATTCGCCATACTGACAGACCCCAGCTTCGCACAAGTCACCTTCTTTGTGGATGGCGTTGCATTAACAACACTCTCCGCACCTCCATACCAAACCTGGTGGATGTTGTCTCTGGGTGAACATCGCTTTTGGGCGGAAGGCTTGAATGCAAATGGTGAGACGATAAAAAGTAATGTGGTGACGATCAGTGTAGTAAGGTAGCTGGGTTTCGTTATTGCGAGTCCTCACGTTGATCTAAAAAAGACTGTCCGCTCGCTGGACAGTCTTTTTTAGTAAAGCATTAAGCCGATCGATCTATCGGGTCAATTGGCAGCTGCAAATAGAACGTACTGCCAGGGAAGTTGGTTTCGTCATGCCCGGAGCTTTTTACCCATGCCTTGCCGCCGTGTGCCCGCGCCACTCCGCGGACGATGGCCAGCCCCAGCCCGGGTCCGCCGCCTTTGAATGATGTTTTTCCCGAGGAATGGATAGCCACGTCCCCAACCTGATAGAACTTTTCGAATATCAATTCCTGATGTTCCACATCTAGACCGATGCCTGTATCTTGGATGCTGATCTCAACACCCGGCACATCCTTGTCCATTGTGATTGGGTAGGAACGCAATGTCACCTTGCCGCCATCAGGTGTGAATTTGACCGCGTTAACCACCAGATGATATAACGCTTTTTGAACCAGCGCCGGGTCGGCGTTGATGTTCGGAGTTGCCGCTTCCTCTGCAATAGTGATTTCGATATTGCGCTCCGCGGCAGCTTTGGAGAGTTCATGGACGGTATCGCTGATAACCCTCTTCAACAGCACGGGTGCGGCGCGTAGCTTTAATGTCTCGCTGTCGATGCGGGTCACATCCAGCATGGTGTTGACCACTTCGTGCATTCTGTCCGCGCCTTTGATGATGCCGCTCATCACCTCTCCCAGCGCGGGGTTCGCTTTTACTTCGGGGAAGGAATTTAGCACATTTACATAACCTTTGAGAACGGTCAACGGGGTGCGGAGTTCGTGTGCCGCCACTTGAATGAACTCCAACTTGTTGCGGTCAAGGTGATGTAGCACCTTGTTCGTGTTTTGCAGATCCTGGATCGCGATCTGGTCGTTTTCACGGATGCGGTCCAAAGTGATGCGGATGATGTTGATCGCCATGCTAGGACTGCGGCTGAGCATGGTCTCGAAGTTTTTCTTGTCCATCTCAAGTACGGTGCAGTTCGTCAAGGTGCGGACGGTTGCCGAGCGCGGTACGTTCTGGATCAATGCCATTTCCCCGACGAGGTCACCTTTGCTTGCGATTCTCAAAGTTCGTTCACCATCATGTTCGCTGATGTTCTTGCTGATGGTGACAATACCGTCAGCGATGATGTAAAAAACATCCTCATATGCGCCTTCGTGGCACAAGGTGTGTTTGGGCGGGTAACTCTTAAGTTCAGACATGGCTGCCATTTCCTGCAGCTCATTATCTGTCAGCCCTTTAAATGCCAAGTGTAGAAGAGAGATTTTATCCAATGTGTGTGCTTCGATCATGCTGACAGTATAACTTTGTCAGGTTTCAATAATCATTGCTTTTGAATGATAAATTTGGAGAGACGAAAAAGACCTGTCAGGTTTTCATTGAAACCTGACAGGTCTTAATGTGTGTATTTATTTCACCGTGAACACACTGCCTGCGCCGCGTCCGCCGACATCAGGGAAGTAGAACTCCGAAGCGGTGGGTGGAATGACGTTGAACGTACCCGCTGTGCTGGCGCGCGCAAGGTAGGTGTAAACGTAAGTTCCAGCTGGCAAATAGTCGGCCGAGAGCACAACCTTCTCGTCACGCAGTTCCGTGTGGGTGAAGTACCACCAGCCCCAGCCGCGCTCTTTGTAATCTTGCGCAGTATACGAAGATGGGACGGCAGTGTCCGTGGCAAGGGATGCATCCAGCGCCTCCAGCCCAGCCGGGAGCGGGTCATTGATCGCAATGTAGTTCACTGCCGCCGGGACAACCACCGTCAAGCGGACTTTGATCAACTCGCCGCGCTTGATCTCGGTGATTGGCTTTTTGGGATTATCCAATGCGAAATATTCACGCGAGAGACTCACGCCCTGATCCAGCGGTTGGATCTCTGGGACGGGCAGGCTTGTGCTGAGATATGCCGAGTAATACAGGTTGCCCTGTCCACGTCCACGGGTGATGACGAGGGAATTGGCTTGCTCCTTCAACAGGTCTTCTAGCTGCACCTGCAGGTTGACCGTCTCGGACAAGTTGTCCTTGCTTGCCTGACCTTCCTGCAGCATGTCGCCATTCAACCCGATGGAATATTTATAGTCTGTTTCAAACTCCTTTGATTCAACCAGCCAGTTGGTCAACGCGATGAGCGACCAGGTTGTCTCCTGCGTGGAGTACCAGTGACCGTTATCACGGTGCGCCATCAACCAGCGGACAGCATTTGCTGTGATGGGATTCGTTGGATCGATCTGTACGAAGGCATTCAGCACGATGGCGGTTGTACGCGTGTCGGAGTTCCAGTTCCAGTAGTCGTTGGTGGATTCCTCCCAGTGTGCGCCCGCCGCCGATTGGACAGTGGCAGTTGCGAGGTCGGAAAGAAGCGTGTCAATTCGCGAGTCTTCGGGGTCAAGCAGATACATCGCCTGCGCCAGATATGCCTTGCCGTACAAGTCTAGTGAAGCGCGATGCTCGAAGATGAAGTTGGTCTGTCCCGCGCTGAGTTCATTCGCGCGCGCCAAGACATACAGCATGAAGGCGTGACGGTTGAACAACCACGAAGAATCGTTGCGCCCGAGGTCGGGAAGATTGTTTTTCAGGTAGCTGATGCCGTTGTTCAAAACGGTATCGGAAATTGTGTAGCCGGAGTCGCGCGCTTCGAGCAATCCATAGACAACGTAGGCCGATGTTTGCGGGTCGCTTAATTCGCCGTCCCACCAATTCCAGCCACCATCATATTTTTGCTTGGCGTAGATTCGTTGCAGCGCGGCGTTGACCTGCGCATCCACATCCGCTTGCATGGGTGTGGGCATTCCAGCCGCTTGCAGCGCGCGCGTGGTGATGACGTTCGGCAGGAAGCGCGAGATGGTTTGCTCCATGCACAGATATGGATAATCTTCGAGATAGGTGAGCCCCGACTGCATGGACGCGGCCAGCGAAGGCGAAACCTCAATGGATAGATTTGCGTCGGTGTAGTTCAGGGTTGTGGGCAGTTGAATGCTTTCAGTGAAAGAGTTCGCCGAGCTGATCACGCCAGATGTGCCAACCACTTCTGTCGCTGTGAAATTGAAGACAGGAATGCCCTGTTCGGACAAAGTGCCAGCCGCAGGTTTGCTCGCATCGGTGTATTGACCGCTGACCGCGGTGGCGGTCATGTCCACACGTTGGGCATCGCCTTTTACTTTCACATCCCATGTGACATATGCCTGGTTTCTGCCTTCCACTTCAACGGTTTGCATGGCATCTGAATTAAGTTCTACGCCTAGGGCATTCAACGAGACGTCCACGCTGAGCGTTTTATCGGTGTTATTGAAAATCGTCGCGCCGACAGTAACTTGATCGTTTACCACGAAGAAGCGCGGCGTTTGCAATTGCACAAAGAGCGGCTTGGTGCTGATCAGTTCACTGGTGGTTTCTCCCACTCGACTGTCTGCGGTGATGGCACGTACATCCGCAGACCAGGTGGTGAGATTCTCTGGCAGCTTCACGGTCACTTGTGCGGTGCCGTTTTCATCGGTTGTCACTTGCGCTTTGAAGGCTGCTGTATCTTTGAAATTCTCGCGCACGGTGATCACGCCCAAATCCCCACCGCCGCCGCCGCCCGCTTGCGCCCCATCTGGAATGGTCTTCCGATAGTTGGCGTTGAAATCATCTGCGCTGGAGACGATGCCCACCGCTGTACTCACGCTCAGCGGCTGCTTGGAATAGAAACTATCCAGCAATGGCGCGGAATTGGATGGTGCCAGCGCTAACACTGCCTTATCCACCACGGCCAGTGAAACATCCGCAGACACAGGCTTGTTGTTGATATCCGTTGTCTTAATCGTGTAAGTAACTTCATCTCCCGGCCCCGCAGATTCTTTATCTGTAGTGACCGAAACGTTGATGGCTTTTTGCTTTGTATCAATATTGATCTGCGCCATGCCGATCTTGAAATCGGGCGCACCAGAATTTTCCGCGCCGCTGATAACCGTCACAGAAACATACGCGATCGGCGCGAATTCATCAGTGATGGGTAATTTGTAAATGGTACTGTTGCCTTCAAGCAGAACCACTTCCTGTTTGTAGATATGTCCGCGTTCGTAAGTAACCAGTGCGTACACTTTTCCAGAGAACGGCTGCGCGATCAAAAGCTCGGCGGTGTCACCGGGTTCATACATGTCTTTGTCCGCGATCAAGCTGAACGCGCGGTCGTTGGTCTGTCGCCAGGAAATCTCTCCATCGCTGGCAACCCAAATATAGGTCGAAGCTTGATGTGAATTTCCTTTGGTGTCGTTGACTGTGACAAGCGCTTTATAGACTCCACCTTTCGGCGGGATGAAATTCACTTGCACGCTTCCATCTGCGCCGGTCACTGCATCCTGTTTACTGACAGGGATTTCTTTCACGGACGTTTCCCAGCGCAGCTGCCCCTGGTCATCTTTTTTCTGTACGCTGAACCATTGCCGCTCCACAAAATTGACCGTGACCTTTTGGTCCGCGATGGGCTGTGAATCCCAACCGAGCACGACCACGCTGAATGGCTGTTCCTCGCCCGCTGTCCCGATATATCTCTCCGAGCGGATTCCCGCATAAAACTCACTTTGATGCATGACCACACTTGTCCCACCGCTGACGGTGTTGCCTGCCACATCTGTCACGTTGGCTGAGAAGGTGAGCTGTTGACTCATCTTGCTTTCGCGGATATCAAAAGTTTGCGCTACATCAAGGTGGCCGTTTTCGTCCATCACGGTTTCGCCTTGATCCACCGTGTTGTTGACCACACCCAGATCAGGCGACCAATACACATCGCGGTCCCAATCCATGAAGCTGTATTGGCTGTATTTGGAGGAAGGCGTGAAATAGAAGGTTGTGGATTCGACAAACCAGTTGATCGGCGCGCTCCTCAACACGCCGCCTGAATAATATTCAGCATCCATCCCAAAATTGACTGTATCTCCTGAAAGGATGTTTGCCTTGTCGGCGGTGAGATTCACTTGGAATTCAGGTTTTTTATATTCTGCGATGCTGAAACTTACCGCGCTGATCGGCGCCTCTTCGGGCGAGTCAGTTTTGTAAATGTAAATGTTATACATGCCAAGCGACACTTCGGGCGCGAGCTTGATAGTCCCGCTGAAACTGCCCAACTTGTTGACGGGCACATACTCGGCGAAGATCTTTTCGCCCCATTGTTCCGCCACTACATAGACTTGTTTCTCGGTTGGCAGGCTGTAATGCAGGTCGTCATTTTCACGCAAGATGCCCTTGAAGAAAACTTCCTGATCGGGGCGGTAGATGGGTCTGTCGGTGTACAGATAACCGAACAGGTTTGCCATCCCGCTGTAATAATTTTCGTACAAACCAAAGTCGCCTGCGCTGACGTCGCTGCCCCAATATAAGGCAGTGAATCCAAAGTGACTGCCGCCATCCACACTGGCGTAATTTGCGGACTTGATGTTTTCAAGATAGGCCAGCCCATCTTTGTCTGTGGTGGTTTTGCCGACTTCAACGAATTTATCGTCATAAAATGTGACGGGCACATCCTTTTGCGGTGCGCCGCTTTCCAGATCTGTCACCCATGCGAGCGCCTCAGTAGGTGTTGCTTTGAAGGTGATATTGTCCGTGGCAACGATGAATAAATATCCCTGATAGAACTTGCTTTGATAATCAAGCGGTTTGCCATTCAACCCGATGAAATAAAAACCCGGTTCGAGCGGTTTGCCATTTTCATCCGCAAATTTCAAAAGCGTGCGATTAAGAATATTTCTGGCCTCACCTGCTTTTACTTTCCACTCACGGATGGCATTTGTCTGCGGCTTGAAATCTGTCGGGGCGAGCGTGCCATCGGTTAGATGATGGAACTCGCCTGCGGTCAGTGAATAGATCGAGACCGTTGCCTCGTCCATGTTTTGATGTTCAAGATAAACTTCCTGATCTCCGTTCGCGCGGTAGATGAGCGGAGTCCACGGCAGGACAAGGCGTGTGAACGGGTTGTAGTCGCCGTTCTTGAAGGTGTACGAGATCTCATCTTTGATCTGGTTGCCGTACGGGTCTTTCATGCCGGGCAGGATCCGCACCACGTAGTTGGTGGCAGGCTCGAGCCCGAAGATGTTCAACGTCTTATCGTACGAGCTGTAGTACCAATCCAATTCGCCCGCGGGTGCAGGGGTAATGACTACCTTACCCTTCAGGCTGTTGTAATCCATTTGCGAAGCAAAGGTGATCGTCAGTGTGGAATTAAACGGCACCTCGGAGTTCGCCTGGGGATACACACTCACCACCGATGGGAAGGATGCGGTGGCGAAATTCACGGTGAGTCCTTCGGTCAACGTGCCGCCATCGTTTGCCTGCGCGCTATTCGCGATCGTCAACTCGTAAAAGCTGGCGATGTTAAATTTTTCTTTTGGTTCAATGGTCAACGTGGTGGAAGTCTCGTCCCATGTAAAGTTCACAGGGAACGCTTTAGACGTTTCGCGGTTGACGATCTGTATCGCGGCTTCCGTGCTTTCCTGGATCATCGGCTGTTGGAAAGTCACAACGAAAGCTTGATCAAGCGGCACATCTTTCACTTCTTCCGATGGATTCTCCGCGCCGTCTTTCAGGGCAAAATTCAGGATGGAAGGAGCGCGGGTGGCGAATTGCCAAAGATAGGATTTGTCCAACGTGTTGCCGAGCGTATCGGTCAATCCCGCTTCCACTTGAACCTGATAGCTGGTTCCGCTTAATAAAATTTCCTCTGGCTGAAACACATACACAGACGAGTTCACCCATTCGCCCTGGCCCTTCACTTCTGGGGTGAATTTCAGCGGCTGCGCGAGCTTGCTCTGCTCTTCCACGATGTTCAACGGAACAATGGGATGATTGAAGATGACGGTGATGCTGGAGTTCAGATCCACTTCCTGCGTATCCTGCGCTGGGAAGACCTGCGCAACCGCCAGTGATTCGATGGTTGTAAATTCAAGTTTGATGGCTTCACCGGGGGATGTGCCGTCGGTTGCTTCAGCTTGTGTGGAGAAGGTGGCGACGTAATCGGTGCCGGGCATGAGCGGCGATTCAGGAGTGAAGGAAAACGTTCGGGCGTCGGTCCATGTTGATCGGATGGGGATAGCCGTCCCGTTGGAAAGAAGCGAGAATGAATCGCCCGTCTTAAGCGGGTCCATGTCTCGGTCAAATGTAATTTCGATAGTAGGGGATAGATCCAATCGCTGCCCCTCGCTTGGATCTTGTGCTATGACCTGCGGCCCTTTCGGCTGGGTTTCTGTCGAAAGAGAGATCGTACGGTTCGAGAAAGTGCTAGTTGCCAGCGAAAGCACGAGGACAATGATGACGAGAATGCCCACCGCGCGGAGAAGATTTTTGTTGTTCATGATCCTGCCTCCAAGACGAGTATGCCCCCTGACGAGATTGGTGTCAAGCGGCCTTGCGTTGAAATCCGTTTCTTAGACGAATTTGGAGAGCGGGATGTTCCATAAAAAAGCAGCGCGGTATAAAAACGCGCTGCGAAGTCATTCGGCTGATAGAAACCGTTATTCAGTCTTTTGCATGGTGATAAATATTTCCACAAGCGACGGGTCAAAATGTTTCCCTGAACCGCTTTTTATATGCTCCAACACTTCGTCTTTGGACAAGGCGGCGCGATAGGGACGGTCTGACGATAACGCGTCCCAGACATCTATGATGGCAAACAAGCGTGCAAAAAGCGGGATATTTTGTCCCTGGAGCCCGCGAGGGTAGCCGCTGCCATCCCATTTTTCGTGGTGGCAGTATGGAATATCTAATGCGTTCTTGAGAAAGGCAATGGGTGAAAGCCATTGGTATGCGTAAATGGGATGCAGGCGCATGACCTTCCATTCTTCTTCAGTGAGCTGCCCTGGTTTGAGGAGGACAGAATCGGGCACGCCCAGCTTTCCAACATCGTGGAGCAATGCTCCAATGCGGACGTTGTCCAACTGTTCTTCGTTGAGACCGATTGCGCGGCCAAGTTCCACACTTTTTTCAGAAACGCGGCGGGTATGTCCTTCTGTTTCCTTGTCTCGTAGATCGAGCGCGTTTACCCAGCCTTCGATTGTCCTGTGATACGAGGTCAACAATTCTTCATGCATTGCTTCCAGTTGACTGCGCTGCTCAAGGAGATGCCGATACCGATTGAGGCGGGTGATGGTCTGAAGCCGAGCCAAAAGTTCCATGCTGTCAAATGGTTTGGCGAGAAAATCGTCCACGCCGGCGTGCAGACCCCGCAGGCGGGAATCTCGATCGTCGAGGGAGGTGATCATAATGATGGGAATCTCTGCCAGTAGTTCCGTCGCGCGGATCTGGCGGCAGACTTCGTACCCGTCGAGTATCGGCATCATCACATCAAGCAAAATAACATCAGGCTCGATTTGCATTGCAAGCGCCATACCGTCAATGCCGTTTACAGCGAAGTGAAGTAGATAATCTCCGCTCAATAATGCTTCCAGCGTGGTACGGACTATTTCTTCATCATCAATAATTAAGACAATTGGCTTGTTACTCATGATATTTCCTGACATTATACCGTTTGCAAGGTAAGGCTGACGCAAACTCCGCCCTGGTCGTTGCGGTTTGTAATACGTACCCGTCCGCCTGCCTGCCAGACCAGCGATGTTACCAATGGTATGCCCAGCCCCATGCCGGGCACTTCGCCTGTGAACCACTTTTCGCCCTGCGTGTAGGGTATTTTTGCGCGTGTAATTTGTTCGGCGGTCATTGCCTGTCCATCATCCAGAAAGCTCAGCTGGACACTGGCATCATCGCGCGGTTCAATACGCAGTTGAATGTGCGGCGCTTTGTGTTTATGAAATTTCTTTGAATTTTCCATTACTTCAAATATGATCATCTCCATGGCTGTGGTTGAGATATTCAGTTTGTATTTTTGTAATTTCTCTGGCATTAGAATAGAGACGCTGTTTAATTCCAGAATATCTGCGGTGGCAGATACCATGCCATGCATTTTATTCAAACAGAGCGGTTCTCCCTGGGAGAGGGCAATGGGCGCATCTACATATTGGAGGATATCCTGGACCTCTTTTACCAGCCGCTCGGCGCTTTGCCAGGAGCACTTGATCATGGCTTTTAAGTCTTTTTCAGGCAATATGTCCATTTTCATGTTTAACAGGTTCATGCTGCTGTAAATTAACGAGGCGGGCGTTCGGAGCTTGTGGGCTACCAGCAGATGGATCTTCCTTGTATCCTGATAGGCGGACATATCCTCTGTCACATCGCTCACTCGTAAGAGACAATGGTCTTCCGGGCTAAAAGGGGAGTCTAAACTTTCCACACGCAGCCAAAATGCACGCGCAGTAGCGGACTCGGGATGTACCAGATATTTTGCATTGAGATTCGCATGGTCACTTTGCTCGTCATTGGGGGAGTGGGATTGATAATATAGCGCTGCCTGCGCTTCAAAATTTACGCTGGTGTAGGATTCTGGCAGATGAAAATAGATTTGCGCACGCTGATTGGCGTATTGGATGTTCCCGTTTTCATCGAGAACAAGATATCCTTTTTCGTCATTTTCAACCACCCAGTAAAAACGGGACCGTTCCTCCACCAGGTTGTGGTAGCGGTTAAGACGGATGATGTTCTTGATTCGCACCTGGATCTCAAACCCATCAAAAGGTTTGATGAGGAAATCGTCCGCGCCGGCAAGCAGCCCCACGAGGCGGGCATTGCGGTCGTCTAGAGCGGTGATCATGATGATGGGTATCTCGGCGAGCGCCGGGTTGGCACGGATGCGGCGGCAGGTTTCATATCCATCCATGCCAGGCATCATTACATCCATCAGGATGGCGTCAGGTTGGAATTCCTGCGCCATTCTGAGGCCGCTTTCTCCATTCTCTGCAAAGAGTAGTTCCAGGTTTTCTGCGGTGAATAAGAGTTCCAATGTATTTCGAATGATCGGTTCGTCATCAACGATCAGGACTTTGGGTAATATGTTCATGGTTTTGCCGTTTCTGATATGGGGTGCTATCTCCGATTGTTTTTCAACATTTCTTTGATCTGCTCAACCAGTCGTTTCAGGACCAGAGGTTTGCTCAAATAATCATTTGCGCCTGCCTGAATGCATTTCTCGCGATCCCCGGACATGGCCAGAGCGGTGAGGGCAATGATCGGTGCGGATGCAATGGACGGATCGTGATGAGCGCGCAGGCGGCGGATCGTCTCTATTCCGTCCATGACCGGCATCTGGATGTCGACCAGCATAATATCCGGGTGGACTTCAGCCACGTGTTCGAGAAGTTCCAATCCGCTTCGGGCGGTAACTACGCGCCATCCCTGTGATTCCAAAAAGTCTGTAATCATTTCCAGAATTATTTCGCTGTCATCGGCGATCATGACAAGCGGGGTGAAGTCGGACGTCTCACCAGCCATTTTATTTTCCATTGAAAGGGTAGCCGCGGCGGCTATTTCAGGCTTTGCGATTTCTGCTGACCATGGCAGGATAATGGTGAAACGGCTGCCCTCGGCTGGAACACTTTCCACTTCGATGCTGCCACCATGTAATTCGGCCATGCGCTTCACAAGGGATAAGCCCAGCCCTGTGCCTGAATATTGCCGCGCCAGACTGCTATCCAGTTGAATGAACGGCTTGAAAATTTTTTCCATTTCTTCAGGCTTGATGCCGATGCCCTTGTCCCAAACGCTGAAGAAAATGGCCTTACGGTCTTCAACTGTCTCCACTTCCAGTCCCAACTCTCCGCCGTCCGGGGTGAATTTAACCGCATTGCTCAGCAGGTTCACCAACATTTGCTTCATACGGCGGGCATCTGCTCGGATATACGCTGTTGGTGAATTTATGGTGAAGTGAATATTTTGTTTTTTTTGATTGGCCAGGCCTTTTGTCAATTGCAGGCTGGACTGGCAAATGTCAGCTACTGAACAAAGCTCAAATAGAAGGTCCAGCTTTCCGGCTTCGATCTTGGAAAGATCGAGAATATCGTTGATCAACTCAAGCAAATGCCGCCCACTGGTTTCCACGTTCATCAGCGCTTTCGCCTGTTTCTCGTTCAATGAGCCAAAGGTCTGCATCTGCAAGGCTTCGGAGAGTCCCAGAATGCCTGTTAGGGGAGTACGTAATTCATGGCTCATGCTTGCGAGGAATTCATCCTTTAAGCGAGAAGCCTTTTCAAGAGCTGCATTTGCCGCACTCAATTTATCTCGGTTTTCGCGCAGGGCATGTTCGGCTTTTTTGCGTCCGGTGATGTCACGCACCACACTTTGCATCAGTTTGGCTTTGCCTTCCCCCTGGATGATCAGTGAGAGGTTGATCTCGGTATCGATCTGTGTTCCATCTTTTTTGATGAAACGGCGTTCGTACATCGGAATGCGCTCGCCATTCAATAGCCGATTGACATATTGGTGGGCTTCATCGGATTCAGCAGGGACGATAAAGTCGAGTGAATTTCTTCCGATCAATTCATCTGCGGTATACCCCAGCAATTCGGCACAGCGCTCATTGGTGCGCAGGATAATTCCGTTTTGAATGAGGAAAATGGCATCATTCGCGCTTTCAAACAAAGCTCGATAAGTTTCTTCACTTTGGCGTACTTCTGCGGTGCGCTCTTCCACCCGCTTTTCAAGGTCACGATTCAGTGCCTGTAGTTCTTCGGCTGTTTCTTTTGCATTGGTGATGTCTGTAGCTACGCCAGCAGTACGCACCAATTCTCCTGTTTCATCAAGGATTGGGAAACCACGATCCCATACCCAGCGAATGCTGCCATCGGGTCTTTGAATACGATACTCTGCTTCTGTGCGCTCGCCTTTGCCTTGTTTTTCCTGTGCGGCCAACATGATCGGTTTGTCTTCATCTATGATGTTTTCGAGATAATCATTTGGGTTTTCGTACAGGCTTTGACAGGTGCGTCCCCAAATGATCTCGTAGGCAGGGCTGATATAAATGATGCTCTGTTCCTTTACACCATACAACCAGAACACTTCCTGAATATTTTCAGCAAGCTGGCGGAAGCGCTCATCGCTCATACGCAAGGCGTTTTCAGATTGACGGGTTTCTGTGATGTCGAGCACTTTTCCAGATATGTTTGCCCATCCTTGCTCGTTCCGAACTGATTGCAGGGTCGCTTCGAAATAACGCAGGTTGTCGTTCGGCAGGATTGCTCGGTATTCGTATTTGATACGGTCATTCGTTTCCAGTACATGTTGATAGGAATCGAGCAGAAGCTGCCGATCATCCACATGAATTAATTCCATGAATTCAGACTGGGATGGCACACCCTGTTTTGCATCAAGTTGAAAGAGCTGGAACATTTCCTCCGACCAGGATTTGATCCCCGTTTTCAAGTTGATCGTCCAACTTCCCAGGTGTGCAACCGATTGCGCCATTTCAAGGTTGTTTTGACTGTTTTGCAGCATCTCCCGCGCTTTTTTGCTTTCAGTAATATCGCGGAAATTATTCACAACCGCATTGACCCCCGGCTCGTTGATCAGGTTGTAATATGTCCCTTCGACCCAGCGATAGGCGCCATCTTTACCCAGGAAGCGATAGTCCATGCTGAAGATCTCAGACTGGCGTTCAATTAAACTTGCAAACGCTGATCGCATTTGAGGTACATCATCTGGGTGAAGGAACTTAAGAGCTTGATGCCCTAAAATATCCTGCTCCGTGTAGCCGAACATGCGGTAGGCAGATGGACTGCCAAACTTGAAGTTCCCATACGTGTCGATCAATGCAATTCCGTCTGGTGCGTTTTCGATGAGCGCACTATTGCGCTTCTCAACCAGTCGGACGGCTTCTGCTGTTCTTTTGCGGTCGATGGCGGTGGCGATTTGTGAAGACACAAATTCGAGGATGTGTTGTTCTCGTTCGGTAAATACACCTGCGTCTGTATAGTGCTGAACAGCCAGGACGCCCATTGTTTTGCCGTGAACGATTAGCGGCACGCCCAGCCAGACCTTGGGTTGAATCCCAATGACCTCCAACCCGTGCCTTGGCTGCTCTGTTAAGAAGAGCAGCGATTTTCCTGTGAGCAGCACGTGAGATGTAAGTCCCTTTTTTGGTTGATATGGCTCTATTTCTATCGGGCTGTGCTCATCCACGATATAGACAAAATTTAGCAGATCTTTCTCTTCATCATACAAAGCAAGATAAATGTTTTCCGCATACATTACATTGGAAATATTGCGATGAATTTCTGTATAAAGGTCCTGCAGCGATTCAGCGTCCTGAGCGGCTTCTGCTATTCGATATACGGTTTCTTGAAGTACGGCGGCCTGTTTACGCTCTGTAACATCGCGGAACGTGACTACAACTGCACCAACGGCCGGGTCTTGCAGTAGATTGGTGGCACTCCCTTCGATCCAGCGCCAGGTTCCATCCTTATGTTGAATACGGTATATCTGACCTATCATCTCCTGGGATGATAAAACTCTGCCTAAATTTGTCATGACACTTGCCAGATCATCAGGGTGAATTTTTTCTACAACCGGTACTAATAGTTCTTCACGTGAATAGCCAAGTACACGAGTAGCAGATGGGCTGGCGTAAATGACATTCGCGTTTTCATCTACGAGCTCGATCCCGTCGCCAATGTTTTCAATGAGCGCGCGGTAGCGTCGCTCACTGGCGGCCAGTACTTCTTCCGTCTGTTTACGCTGGGTGATATCCGTTCCGTAGACAGCCACACGAGTAACCCGACCATCCGCATCAAAGATAGGATACGCATTACTCTCGATCCATCTTCCTAAACGGAAGTCCTCAAATTGGATTTTCCTTTGCTCATGGAAAACAGTCTGTATTTTTTTTCTTCTGGATTCAACTACATCGGCAGGGAGAAAATCGTATACACATTTGCCGATCAGGTCTGAGACTTTTACGTTCAACCGATTCGCAGTTGTTTCATTGGTGGCCTGCACAATGCCGTTTGCGTCCAGTAGGAACACGGATTCAGTCGCCGCGTTTAGGATGGCTTGCGAGATTTCATTGCTCTGACGCAGAGCCTCTTCAACCTGTTTGCGCTCTGTGATATCGCGGTCAATGCCGATCAATAATTCACGGCCACCGATCTTGATAAGGGTTGTGGATACTTCAATTGGGAAAATATCACCATTTTTGCGACGATGAAAGGCCTCAAGCTTGAAATTTCCAACTTCTCTTAATTGGTTCAGGTAAAGGCTCCGCTCAGTTGGCGGGGCAGGATGCGTGTTGATGATGTCAACAGAGCGCCCGATCAATTCGTCGCGCTGATAGCCGTTCATCAAACAGGCAGCCTCATTACAGTCAATGATCGGCCAGGAGACGGCATCGTCATGAGGGTCAATAAGCACGACAGCGTCCGGCGATAGCTCAAACAGCGCTCGAAATTGAGCCTCGCTTTGCAGCCGCTCGTATTCCGCCCGCTTCCGCTGGGTGATATCGCGGGTAATCCCCGTCACCTGCAGCCTGCCCATGCCGTTGATAATAAATGTTGTTGAGACTTCCACGCTGAGGATTAGATTATTTTTTCCAACCTGATCAAATTCATCCGTATAGGTGATCACCTCGTGGGTTGTATTGAAAAGCGCCAGGCGTTCCGGCATGACTGCCATGACCCTGTTGAATGATTCCTCGGTAAGTAAAGTGATTAGGGTTTTTTCCATTATCTCTTGCGTGGAATAACCGAGCAGCTTCTCTGCGGATGGGCTGACATAGGTAAAGCTTTGAGACTCGATATCCATGATCCAGATGATGTCACCTGTGTTCTCTGAGATCAAACGATATTCCTCGTTAAGCTGACGTAGAAATTCTTCGATCTGCTTTCTTTCTTTCAATTCAGTCTGCACCTGAGAGTAAAGGATTGCATTCTTCTTCGCAGAAACAATATGCAGGGCCAGCGCCTCCAGTAGTTTTAATTGACTTTCTGTATAAGCATTCAGGTTGTAACTCATTACCTGAATTACTCCATTTACTGTGTCTCCACTTTTAAGTGGAACAATTAGCGCAGACCGCATGATATCGCCGCGTTCTTTGATTCCTTCCGATACTTTATTTGCAGTTGTATTGACAGTGTATGCGGTTTGCGCCGATTTCAACACTGCTTGATAATCATTGATCAGCATGGACTGCCCGGAACGAATGACAATGCTCTGCGTACCCAACCCTTCTTCTTCAAGCGGAATAGAAGGGAAGGAGTCGACATCAAGCCATTCGTTTTCCAGCCAAAAAGCCTGGCAGGTAATCAACTTTGCCTCAGGCTCAAATGCCGAAATGATCATGTTGTCGTTGGGGATAACGCCGGAGGTGAAGTCGCAGACGGTCTGATAGATCTCCTTCAAATCGAGTGTGCGATTTAATCTCTGGCTTGCCTCGTACAAAAGACTGATCTGTTCCCCTTGCCGCCGCACCAACTCCTCGGATTGCTTGCGCTCGGTGATGTCCCAGAAAATTCCCAGAGTCCCCATGGTCTCTCCCTTGGAGTTGTAAAACGGGGTCTTGATAACCTGAACAAAGAATTTGGCCTTGCCTAGTGGCTGGTGCTCTTCCTCCACTTCAATGGCTTTCCCAGTCCGCATTACCTGAAGATCGTCCTTGCGGTATTTTTCAGCCAGCTCAAACGGGTGGAGTTCAAAATCCGTTTTGCCGACGATCTCTTCCAGCTTTTTGGCTTGGGTCTTGCAATAGTGTTGATTGGCGAAGACAAAACGCCCTTCAATATCTTTGGCGTAAATATTTTGAGGCAGGCTTTCGATCAAAAGATGGAATAGCTGCTTCGATTCATTTAATTCATCTTCAACTTTTTCCCTTTCGGTGATGTCATATATGATCGAAAACAGCAAAACTTGATCTTTCGCTTTGATCGGGTGCGAACGGACCTCCACAGTGCGGACCTGTCCATTGGCTACCCGGTGTGGAAAGATAAAATAGTTGCGTTTTTCGTTTTTTGCCTTTTGGCGCTCTTCAGCCACCTGGGTCGGTGGAAGTTGGTTGATATCGGCAATGTTCATGGCGGTTAATTGTTTACGGGTGTAACCGTAGAAAATTTCTGCCATTGGGTTCGCGTCTACGATCTTCCCGGAATCTGGCTCTATGATCATCATGATCACGTGGCTGGATTCAAACAGGGCTCTAAATCGTTCTTCGCTTTCAAACAGAGCTGCTTCCACCATTTTTTTCTCGGTAATATCTTTCCCGATCGCAACAAAGTGAGTGATCTCACCTTCTGTGTTGCGAATGGGTGTGATCGTCTTTATTTCCTGATACAGGTCATTGTTTTTTTTACGATTGACGATCTCGGCGTGAAAGACTTCTCCACGCAGTATGGTGTCCCAAAGCTGCTTATAGAATTCCGGTGGATGCTGGTCCGACTTTAAGATACGCATTGTTTTCCCGGAAACTTCGGCGCGGCTGTACCCGGTCAGTTGTTCAAACGCCGGGTTTACATATTCGATCACGCCTTGTTTGTCTGTGATCGATACACTGTCTGCCATTTGTGAAACAATGCGAGAGAGCTGCTGGTTCTCTTCCTGGGCGCGTATACGATCTGTGATATCTACAAGAGTGGATATGATCTCGTTTTTATCGCGGTGTGCAGAATATAAGATACGGCGTTTTTCTCCCTGCGCAGTAAGGATGTCGATTTCTTCATTGATAACTGCTTCAGAGGAAAGGAGTCTCTGAAAAGCATTCGGATATTCGTTTGGATTCCCGGGGTGAGGGGTCGAGTTGGCTTGTAGCAGCGCTTCGGGAGTGGAGAAGCCGAATATTCGCGCTGCAGCCTGATTGGCATAGGTGACCTTTCCCGTATATTCTTGTGTTATCAATCCTATCAGGGAATTTTCTGATAAAGCGCGAAACTGGGTTTCAGACTCCGCCAGATTTAGATCAGTTGACTTACGATTGCTTAAATAAAGGAGTGAAATTCCTGTCATCAAGAGCGCTGTCAGAAGGATGGCCCATTGAATCCATGATGCGAAGATGCCGGCTGGGGAAAGCTCTATTACAAAAAATAACCGTGAAATGAAAAAAAACATCAAAGCCGCGGCTAGTATTTGGATAAAACGATGAGCGAGTAATACTATGGATTTTTTATTCATAATACCAGCTTGATTCAATTCTTATTGGCGAGTAACCTGAACTCATCTTTTTTGTGCGATTCTTTTTTCTTTTTCCGTCTTTGATCGTGTGGCGAAGCATAATTATGCACATTTGAAATGTAAGACCCAGCGTTTAATTAGGGCAGAACCAAGCCTTGCTGAACAGCAAAACGCACCAGATCTGCCTGCGAGTTAAAGTGAAGTTTTGCCATCACATGAGCGCGGTGGGTTTCAACAGTGCGTATGCTCAGCGATAGCTTTTCAGCGATGACAGCGTTTGTGTTGCCTTCTGCTATGAGCTGTAATATTTCACGTTCGCGCGGAGATAAGATGTCTATTAAGCCCGCTTTTTCCCCTCTTGAATCAGAGTTTATCAGCATTTCAAAGACTTCATCTGCAATGGCTGCGCTCAGGTAGCGTTTCCCCTCCATTGCGTTATGAACAGCCTGTAATATCTCTGAAAAATCAGAGTCTTTTAGCACATATGCAATTGCGCCGCTGTGCAGAGCGCGTACCACGTAGGTGGCATTGGCGTGCATGGATAGGAAGATCAGCCTGGTCTTCAAGTTGCGATGCCGTGTAATTTTTGCCACCTCAATGCCGTTTAAATTTGGCATCATGACATCCAAAAAAGCAATGTCCGGCGAAAGGGTTTCTATTAATTTCAAGGCTTCCTGGCCATCACTGGCTTCGCCGATCACCTCAATATCAGGCTGGGCTTCGAGCAGGGCGCGCATACCTTGCCGTACAAGTTTATGGTCGTCAGCGAGAATGATCGTGGTGGGATGCATAGGTTCCTACTCCGTTGGCTTCAATTCGAAATCGGGATATAACCACAATCGGTAGTTGATAATTTGGAAGAGGTGGGGGATATGGTAGGATAGCGGTCACCCCAGGAAAAGGATCATAAATTCAGCTTGTGAATAACCAGCCTTCATATATTATAT